>Ga0115002_10000155_pt1 | contig 96128 bp, 81 predicted proteins | sample ArcticOcean_MG_C_8_FD_89576 | JGI IMG/M metagenome (GOLD analysis project Ga0115002, IMG submission 89576) | Marine microbial communities from western Arctic Ocean - ArcticOcean_MG_CB11_86 | ecosystem: Environmental > Aquatic > Marine > Oceanic | place: Arctic Ocean: Canada Basin | collected... | reverse complement strand
GAGCACTGATGTAGCTTCTGAAGAGAGCACTGATGTAGCTTCTGAAGAGAGCACTGATGTAGCTTCTGAAGAGAGCACTGATGTAGCTTCTGAAGAGAGCACTGATGTAGCTTCTGAAGAGAGTGCTGATGTAGCTTCTGAAGAGAGTGCTGATGTAGCTTCTGAAGAGAGTGCTGATGTGGCTTCTGAAGAGAGTACTGATGTAGCTTCTGAAGAGAGTGCTGATGTAGCTTCTGAAGAGAGTGCTGATGTGGCTTCTGAAGAGAGTACTGATGTAGCTTCTGAAGAGAGCTCTGATGATAGTGAACCTAAATCCTTAGAGGCTTAATTAGGTATTTAAATAGTCCTATAACTTTTGCTCTAAGATTGTTTAGGAGCTCAAGTTTTCATCTTATCTTATTTCTTGGATTGCACTAAGAAATTTAGATTGTTAATCTAATTGCAGAGTGAATCTTGGTGAAAAGGACAAGTCCTTTATTTGGCATCCATTTACGCCTATGGCTGAGTGGTGTGCAGATACATCTGAACCACTTGTGATTGAGCGGGGTAATGGTGTGTATATTTATGATACACTAGGGAATCGATATATTGATGGGAATGCTTCCATTTGGACTAACGTTCATGGGCATTGCCATCCGACAATCAATGAAGCGATCATTCAACAACTAGCAAAAATTGCCCACTGTTCATTTTTAGGTACAACGAATGAGCCTGCGATACTTCTAGCTGAGAAGTTAATTGGATTGTTTCCATCTAACAGTTTGCAGCGTGCATTTTTTTCCGATGATGGGTCTACCGCTATTGAGTGTGCAATGAAAATGGCGATTCAATATTTTCAAATCAAAGGTGAATCTGAGAGATGTCGTTTTGTTACTTTTGATAATGCTTATCATGGTGATACTCTTGGAGCTTCTTCTTTGGGTGGAGTTGAGAGATTTTTTGCAAGATTTTCTGATCTTGGGTTACCGGTAATTCGTCTTAATTCTGTAAAAGAATTAAATAAAGTGGATTGCAAGGAAATAGCTGCAGTTGTTCTTGAGCCAATGGTTCAAGGAGCTGCCGGGATACGCCTCTGGCCCGAGGGAATGTTGAGCCAAATAAGGAATTGGTGTGACTCTAACCAAGCTTTATTAATACTCGATGAAGTTATGACGGGATTTGGCCGGACAGGTAAGATGTTTGCTTGTGAACATGAGGGTGTCATTCCGGATATAATGGCTTTAGCGAAGGGTTTGACTGGAGGATATTTACCTTTAGCCGCAACTCTTACAACAGGCGAAATTTTTGATGCTTTTCTCGATGGCCAAGAGAATACCTTTTACTATGGTCACAGTTATAGTGGAAACCCTGTCGGGTGTGCTGCCGCATTGGCTAGTCTGAAAATTTTTGAAAAAGAGTCAACCTTGTCTGAACTTCCAGACAAAATTAATCACTTGAGTAAAGGTCTTGAAAAATTAAAAAGAGAGAATAAGAAAGTAATAGATATTCGCCAGTGCGGGTTAATTTCAGGAATAGAATTATTAGGTGATGATGAGATCATCGGACCTCAAGTCTGTAATGCTGCAAGAGATCACGGACTTCTGACGCGAGCTATTGGAAATACTGTCGTTTTTATGCCGCCTCTAGTCATTAAAAATAATCAGATCAGTGATTCAATTAGTGCTTTGCAGAAAGCAATAGAAAAAGTTCTTGGTTAATGAAGTTGAACAATTATCTATTTCAGGAGAATTTGGCAATCAACAGTTTGTTCTAGTGAAACGTTTATTAGTTCTTTTATTGCCTATTGTTTTTTTGTTCCTTGCTGTGCCTTGGTATTTTGTTGAGTCTTCAACCGATAGGTTATTTGGGATGCCGTCTTGGTTTATATATGCTATTGCTTGCTCTATAAGCTTTGCGGTTTTAATGGCAGTTCTTATAGGTCGTTATTGGGAGGTTTCTGCTAGATCGGAGGATAATGATGATTCTCGCTGATCATTCTTCAGGATATGCGCTTGGGATTGGAGGATTGGTCTTCATAGGTCTTTACGTACTAACGCTTATTGGAATTGGTTGGCTTGGGCACAGGGCAAAAAAGGAGAACACACTGGATGATCATTATCTTGGAGGTAGATCCTTTGGGTTTGGTGTGCTTTTTCTTACACTGTATGCTACGCAATATAGTGGTAATAGTTTCATGGGGTTTGTGGGCAAGGCATATAGGGGTGGATTTCCAATTATTTATACTGTTACAGCGATGATGGCTGTCATAGGAGGATATTTTATTTTTGCCCCACGCCTTTACAGACTTTCAAATCGCCGCCGTTTCTTAACTTTAGGTGATTTTGTTCAGGATCGATTTTCATTTCGGCCACTCACAATATTTATTGTTTTGATCGGCATCTTTGGTTTGGGTAATTACATTCTAACCAATTTACTAGCCCTTGGAACACTTGCGGAAGTGGTCAGTGATGGGCGAGTAAATTTTAATTTAGCTGTTATTGTTCTCGCGCTTGTGATGCTGGTTTATGAAACATTGGGAGGTATGCGGAGTGTGGCTTGGACTGATGTTACACAAGGTATAATTTTGCTGTTGAGTTTAGGATTTATTGCTTTCGCTCTTTTCTTTCACTTGGGAGGTCCTGCAGGAGTAACGGAAGGGCTTGCGGCGGCTCGACCAGATATCTGGGATCCACCTATTCTCGAACAAAAAATAACATGGCTCAGTTCAATCTTATTATTTTTCTTCGGGGTTTCCATGTATCCGCATGCCATTCAGCGAATTTATGCGGCGAGGGATGAAAAGACCCTTAAGCGTTCGCTCCAGGTCATGGCATTCATGCCCTTAGTAACAACATTTTTTCTAGTGCTTCTAGGAGTGATGGCCATTTCGATTTTTCCAGATCTTGGGAGGGAGGAATCAGATCAAACTACCTTATTGATGGTAGGTAAATTAGTAGAAGAATTGCCTGCACTGACTATAATGGGACCCTTATTAGTTGCGGCTGTCATTGCTGCAACGATGTCGACTATTGATTCAGCGTTATTGGCTATCTCATCATTGGTAACGAATGATATTTACCGAATATACTATCCAGAAGCTAATAACAGCGAATTAACACGCGTTGGGAAAGCCACTTCTATCATCATTATGATCTTAGTTGTCATGCTCACTATTGCTTTGCAAGGTCAGACGATTTGGAGGCTTCTAGAAATAAAGCTAGAAGTTTTAGCACAGATCGCTCCTGCGGTAATGCTGGGTATCCAATGTAAAAAAATAAAAGCCCGTTCTATTTTCTTTGGAGTTATCGTAGGCATATTTATAGCGGTATATTTGACTATGGGATCAGACCCAAAACCTTATGGGATCCACGCTGGAATCTGGGGTCTAGGAATGAACTTTTTAACGATTTTTATTACTCAATTCGGTATGAATAGGGGTCGGACAGGGACCCCTATCGAAGAAAGATAATCCTTAACATCACCTACGGTGAATTCTCCAAAATGAAAAATACTTGCAGCGAGTACTGCGTCAGCTTTGCCTTTGTCTAATACTTCTGCCATATGTTCTAATTTTCCGGCTCCACCACTCGCAATCACCGGAATATTCAATGATTCGCTGACTTTGGCATTTAACTCAATATCGTAGCCATCCTTTGTTCCATCTGCATCCATACTGGTCAGAAGAATTTCCCCAGCGCCTCGATCCTCAACTTCTTTTGCCCATTCGACTGCATCCAAATCAATAGGTTTGCGCCCGCCATGAGTATAAACTTGCCATGAATTCCCTTCAGGATATTTTTTTGCATCAATTGCAACTACAATGCATTGGGAGCCAAATGCTCTTGATCCTTCTGAAATAATATCAGGATTATTTACTGCTGCTGTATTTACTCCAACCTTATCTGCTCCTGCATGTAGCATTGTACGCATATCTTCAACTGTCCGAATTCCTCCTCCAACTGTGAGTGGCATAAAACATTTCTTGGCCGTCTTTTCAACAACGTCCACCATGGTATTTCTTTCATCTGATGAAGCTGTAATGTCTAAGAAGACGAGCTCGTCAGCTCCTTGAGCATCGTAGGCTACAGCGCACTCTACAGGATCCCCCGCATCACGGAGCTGTAGAAACTTTGTTCCTTTCACGACTCGACCGTCAGTAACATCGAGGCAGGGTATTATTCGCTTTGTTAGACTGGAATCTGACACTCCTCAACATCCCCTTCCATTTACTAAGGTCAAGTCTGTGACTTAATAGATTATCAAAATGGTTATTTCTCTAATATATGTTAAGTTATTACAAGAGGCATGTCTGTGCAGTTTTCTGAAGATAAAGTTAACTCGTCTGAAAAGGCTGACTTGCTCGTTGATGGATTCCTTGAATTTTTGATTGTTGAAAAGAATGCGGCGCCCCGAACAATCAGTAATTACAGTTACGCATTGAAGGAATTTCGTAATTGGTGTGATTCCTTTAAGGGATGGGAGTTATGTAATTCTGAGGATTTTAGAGTTTATCTTTTCGAATGCATGAAACGGGAATTAGCCAGATCTACCATTAGGTTACATTTTGCGGCGATTAGAAGTTTTTATCGTTATCTTACAAGAAGGAAGGGATTGAAGGTGAATCCTCTACTTGATGTGTACCTGCCCAAAGCTGAAAGGGGCTTGCCTCTGATACTTACATTGAAGCAGGTAGAAGATCTTTTGGCCTTGCCATTTAACGTTAAACAGCCAAGACAGGCGCCGGCATGGGCTGCGGCACGTGATGCTGCCATGCTTGAAGTTTTTTATAGTAGTGGTCTGAGGTTGGCTGAGTTAGCAGCTCTAGAACTAAGTCACTTTGATTTTTTCAATGAAACCATTCGCGTTAAAGGTAAAGGGTCAAAAGAAAGAATAGTTCCTCTTGGGTCATATGCTCTGAATGCTTTAAAGAAGTATTGTGATCTTGCGAAAGTTAAGGGTGGAGCATTATTTATTAGTAAATCTAGAAAACAAATTTCTACTCGAGCGATTTCAGATATCGTTAAAAAATATACGAAACTTGCCGGATTACCAGTTGGCGTTAGTCCCCATAAGCTTCGACATAGTTTTGCGACACATTTACTAGATAATGGTGCTGACCTACGAAGTGTCCAAACGCTACTTGGACATGAAAGCCTTTCAACGACTCAGATTTATACTCATGTTAGTGCGGATAGGCTAAAGAAGTCCTATCAGAAATCTCATCCTCGAGCATGAATTATTTTTCTATTATTTATTGATTATAAATAGAATGCCGAGATCGCGTTTTTGTTTTTCATTGTTCTAATAATATTTGTCATAAATCACCTAAAAAGAGACATGACTAATGGCATAAATTTTCCCTTTGTGTGAAGACATGATCTCAAAAAATCTCTTCGACTCCTGGTTTATTCTGTATAACCTTTAGTGAGATTGAATATAGAGACACGGCGACTAGGCATTTCAGGTGTCTAGTCGCTCATCTATTGAGTAATCAAGAGGATTTCTCTTTGCTGATTGGACTTATTCGGTTCAGCATATTCACTAATGCTTCAAGAATTTGATTATTTGCTGATTGATATTAGCAATTCATTTACAAAGATTGTTCCATCTAATGCGGAAAGTCTTGGTGATAAGATCATTTCAATTCCTACCAATGAGATAAATGAAAGATGTCTTAAGGACTTATCTTGGAATTCTGATTATTCTGATTTTGGTGTAATATTATCTTCGGTAGTTCCTAAACTTAACTATGAAGTCGAAAGCGTATTTGGTAAGGAAAGAATATTAGAGGTTTCAAACTTTGTTCATATTGGTTGTGAAATAGATTACCCGGATCCTCGAAGTATAGGAGCTGACCGTTTAGCTAATGTGGCTGCAGCAGTTTCCCTTTATGGGGAGCCGGCAGTGGTCGTTGATTTTGGAACAGCCGTCACCTTTGATGTTATTTCCTCGGAAAAATCCTATATTGGTGGTGTCATTGCTCCTGGCTTAACCTCAATGACCGATTACATGTTTGATCATACGGCACTTTTACCAAGAATTGATCTTGATGAACCATCTTCTATTATTGGAAAATCGACTGAAGATGCAATGCTTTCAGGGGCCGTTATTGGTTATCGAGGTTTGGTAAAAGAAATAATTTATTCAATATTTAAAGAGCTTGATGAGTCCTCTGTTCAAGTCATTGCTACTGGCGGCTATGCCCAATTAATTTCATCCGGGTTAAAGGAAATTAATATTGTAAATGATTCTCTGACACTTGAAGGTCTACGTATTATTGCTGGCCTCAACCCACCTCATGAAAGCTGACACTTCTCAGAAACCTTGCTCCATTGGAATCGATTTTGGTGGAACTTCTGTCAAAATTGGATCCTTGTTCGAGATATTATCTGATGGAAATAAGGACCCCAAGGTTCTGGTGACATCGGATTATGATTCGGTGCAATCGCTTATCACGGCGATGGTTAATGTTGTTAATGAATTTAGGGAAAACAACGGAAATATAGTTACCTTAGGGTGTGGAGTTCCTGGGTTAGTGGACTTTGAGTTGGGGCATATTCATACTCTTACAAACGTTCCTGGTTGGAATAATATTCCATTCAGAGAAATACTAGAAGAGAGACTTGAGATCCCTATTTTTGTTGATAATGACGCGAACTGTATGGCATATGCTGAATACCGCTATGGAGCTGCTCAAGGTTGTTCAAATGTAGTAGCTTTGACGCTGGGCACAGGAATAGGTGGAGGTCTCATTATCGGAGGAAAACTTTATAGGGGAACTGACTTTGCTGCTGGAGAATTAGGTAATCACTCTATTGATTACCAAGGGCCAGAGAATACGTATGGGTTAAGAGGTGCCCTCGAATGTTATATGGGTAACCGTCAAATTTGTGAACTTGCGAGCATGCGTTTTGAGGGTCGGCAGGTACCTGAAGGTGGGTGGAATCCCAAACTAGTTACTGATCTGGCTAAAGAAGGTGATCCGATAGCTATTGAAATCTGGGATCAGGTTGCAGAGTGGCTTGCTTCTGCTCTTGCTAGCACCGCTTGGCTTTTAAATCCTGATGCATTCGTCATTGGTGGAGGAATCGCTTGTGCAGGTGATTTTCTCTTTGAGCCTTTAAGGAAGAAAATTAATAATCAGGTTTCTGATGTTATAGCAAAGGATCTAAATATATTGCCTGCACATTTTGGTAAAGAAGCAGGCATTATTGGTAGTGCAGCTCAAGCCTTAGACAAATATAATCAAGGCTGAGCCGACTCACTTGGCGGCTCTTCCTGTGGAGGAACTGTAGCGGCCGATTGATTCTTTTGTGCTAATAGTTTTTTCTGAAATTTGCTTTGGACGATGTCTATGAGTACAAGAATAGCGATCACAAAGTAGAAGGTAGTTTTTGTCATAGGCTGTATTTCGTTACCAAAAAATTTCAGATGTGCTTTGTGAGCGCCTTCAGAAATCAACATGATTCCGACGATGAATAATATGAATAACCCTAGTATTTCATACAGTCTATTTTTCTGTAAAAAATCGGAAACTTTATCAGCCAGCAAAATCATTAAGAGACCGCTTAATATGATGGCAGTTGCCATTATCCACATAATATAATCAGTTTCTCCCGTCGGGTTCCCCGCGGAATCTAAAACAGGTTCTTGGGCAAGCGCCATTGCGCTTAATATAGAATCAAAAGAAAACACAAGATTCATCATAACGATTGTGAATATGACCCTCCCAGAAGACTTAAATTTTCGATCCTCATCACCGCCGTCCAAGTGATCAGTGCCTATCATATGGAAGATTTCCTTGACGGCAGTATAGAGTATAAAAATGCCTCCGAATAGAACAATGATACTTTCTAAGTTCAATTGACCTTCGACGAATCTCCAATCCATGACAAGAAAGGGACTTGTGAAAGCTGCAATGATACTTGTCAGGAGGAAGAGAAGGATAATCCTTGCCAGGACCGCTACGCCGATCCCCAGTTTTCTAACGTATGCCTGTTTCTCTTTGGGGGCTCTCTTGGATTCAATAGAGATATATAGGAGATTGTCGAAACCTAGTACCGCTTGAAGGAGTAGCAGCATCATGAGAGTGAATAGTTGTCCTATGATGTCCATTATGAATATGTAATTAATTTAATATAGAGCCTAATAATCAAACTATAGTATGTCTCTTTTTTACTTTTTCCCATGCTTGTTCCATTTTATCGATGTCTGCTTCAAAGATATTGGTCCCCTCATTTTCTAAAACATTCTCAAGTTGATTGAAACGTCGAGTAAATTTTTCATTGGCAGCTGCCAATAATGCTTCAGAATCCATACCCAGCTTTCTTGTAAGGTTAGTTACTGAGAATAAGAGGTCTCCAATTTCTTCTGCAAGATGATCATTACTAATATTTGCCCCTCCTTCTCTAAGGGCCTCTTCGACTTCATTCAATTCTTCTCTAATCTTAGGGATTACTGAGTCCGCATTAGGCCAGTCAAAACCAACCCTTTCTACCTTCTTTTGAATTTCATGTGCTTTTATGAGTGAAGGAAGCCCATTAGTTACGTCTTCGAGAATCCTTTGATTTGCTTCCCCTTTTTCCGATCGTTTAATCTCTTCCCAGCGCTTTAAGACCGTTTCAGTATCACTAGCATCATCATCTCCAAATACATGAGGATGACGTCTTATTAATTTCTCTGAAACTTCTGTTGCAACATCTTCGAGTACAAAGTTCCCTTTTTCTGATTCAGAAGCAATTTCACATTGCATCACGACTTGCAGTAGCAAATCACCAAGTTCTTCAAGCATGTGTCCTTTATTGCCTGTACGAATCGCATCAGCAGCTTCATATGCTTCTTCTAAAATATTTGGGATTAGGCTCTTCTGAGTCTGTTCTATGTCCCATGGACAACCGTCAGGCCCTCTCAAAATATGTACGATGGCTCTGAGTCTATCAATTGGGGCTATTGATGTATCAGGTGGTTTAGGCATCTTTGGTTTTTTAAATAGCTATTTTCTTTAATTGGAATCGATTTTCAAATCGGAATTATTTATTTTAATCAGAACCTCATTCCGACGAAGAAAAACTGGTATCCAGGGAGGATCGTAATAAGCGAATATTGGTTTAGAGGTTTTGTCTACGCTAAGGCCTGCTTTACTTATTTTTGCCTGTAACGTCTTAGCTACAATTTTTTCCTTTGAAGATCTGCCTTTGAAGCGCATTGCAGCAAATGTGCCCGGTTTAATCTTGGTAATGTAAAGTGAATCTGATGAGGGCACGGGTGCACCTTGTGCGGCAATTTTTATAGGTAGCACAAAACTCATTTCACCTTCATTGCCTTTCACGCCCATGAATACAGGTGTTGTCATGTCGATTTTTTCACCTTTCTCGTTCGATTTATCGATGTACCGAAATAGCCTCATAAAACGAGAGTCTTTCTCGTTATCTTTCTTGGATTTTGATTTTTTAGTACTTACGACTGTCATCTCATCATATTTGCGAATTTCAAATCCACCAGGATGTTTGTTGGAAGTATATTTTGGAGATTCATAGCCACTTCTGGTCAATTTAATTCCAGCAAATCCAATAACTGAACTTGCTAGAATGATAAGAATTAGACCAATATTAATTTTCATATTCATTTTTTGTGAGTGATATATAGAATATTTAGCTATCTTTTAAATCAGCAACTTGCGTAACTAGAAAATATGAACATTTTTTACTGATTATGGGAAGAGCATTCGAGTACCGCCGTGCATCAAAGGAGAAGCGTTGGGATAAAATGTCCAAGGTTTTTCCTAAGCTTGCAAGATCAATCACCATGGCGGCTAAGTCTAGTGGAGCAGATCCTGAAACCAATAGTGCGCTTAGGACAGCTATTAGCAATGCGAAGGCGGAGAATATGCCTAAGGATAACATTGATAAAGCAATTAAGCGGGCTTCGGGAAAGGATGGTGCTCTTTACAATGAAGTGAATTATGAAGCGAAAGGGCCTCAAGGATCATTACTCTTCATAGAGACAGCGACTGATAATACGAACCGGACTGTGGCTAATTTAAAAATGATTTTGAATAAGAATAATGCAGAGATGGTTGCGACCGGTTCATTGGAATTTATGTTTTCTCGTAAGGCCGTTATCCAGTTCCAAAAGCAAGATGGTATGGATATGGATGAAATAGAGCTTGAGTTAATTGATCATGGCCTAGAAGAACTTTCAATTAATGAAGAAACTGTTTATGTGTATGGAGATTTCAAATCTTTTGGTAGTCTCACTGCAGCAATTGAAAGTTTTGGCATCGGAAATGTTAAAGCTAATTTGCAAAGGATTCCTAATTCTCCTGTTCAAATGAATGAGAAACAAATTGAAGAAGTCGAGGCGCTTATTGATAAGATTGAAGATGATGATGATGTTCAAGCTGTTTTCACAAACATTGCTTAACTGAAATTTATATAGACTAGTTCATTAGTCTTCTATGATTTCAGCATCAATCACGGATTCATCTTTTTTCCAATTGCTTGCTGTTTTATTTTGATTAAAATCTGCACTCGTTCGGACAATCATTTTATTCTTCAAAAAGCTCTTTAAGAATCTTCGTAAATATGATCTTAGCTTTGGGATAAGAAGTGAGAATCCAACAAAATCCGTCAAGAATCCAGGAGTAAGCAGGAGTGCTCCCGCTACTATTATCATGAGACCATCCAAGACTTCACGGTGTGGTATTTTACCCATTTTGAGGGTAGATTTAACGTTCTGAATCGTTTGAGATCCTTGTATTTTTGTTAGTCTTGCTCCAATGATTGCCGTTATGAAAATAATGAGAACAGTTAGTTGCCAGCTAATTGTTTTTCCTACTTCTATAAGAAGAATCAATTCAATTATTGGAACAGTAACAAACAAAATGAAAAGTTTGAAAAACATAAGGCACTTAGGGTCTCCATCATTTTAGGGCTTCTTCCATTAGTTTCTCAAGCTCTCTTATTTTTTTCGGATATTGGGCTGATAAATTGTTAGTTTCTCCAATGTCAGTATTTAGATTATATAATTCCAGTCCCCTATTTTTAGCATTTCGAACAGCTTTCCATTCTTTTTTTCTTATTGCTGTCTTGTTGCCGTATTTCCAAAAAAGGTAAGGATGTACTTGTTGTTGGTCCAATTTCCCTAAGAGGGTTGGAGCAAAAGATAATCCATCCAATTCAGTTGGGGGGGTGATTCCTGCTAGTTCACATGCAGTGGGTAACCAGTCCCAGAAAGCAAGAGGTTGATCAGACTCTGTTCCAGGTTTGATTTTATCAGGCCAATAAGCAATGCCAGGCACCCTTATTCCACCTTCATAGAGGTCTCTTTTGTATCCTCTTAGGGGACCGTTAGCATTAAATGTTTCATGCTTATGTCCTCCTTCAGAGTGAGGACCATTATCTGACGTAAAAAAAACCATAGTCTCATTTTGAATATCCAATTCTTTTAGTAGTTGAATAATATTTCCAACATCCTTGTCCATTCTTGTTATCATTGCTGCCGCACCCTTTTTTGTATTTGGCCATTTTTCTTTTGCGTATATTCCATAGTCAGAAATTTCCATGCCATCCCCAGTCGCTCTTCCTCCTTCATTATTTGCATGCGGTATGGTCCAATGTACATGAAGAAGAAATGGCATGTTTTTATGATCTCTTATAAATGTCATTGCTTCCTTTGTTATAAGATCATGGGAATAAGTGATACGTTTTTTTGATACACGGTGTCTGTCCCTAATCGATTCAGTGAGAACATTTCCTTTTAATGTTATTTTTTGAGTGTTTTTCCAAAGATGGGTCGGGTAATAATTATGTGCTTGTCCCTGATCTAAGTAACCAAACCAAAAATCAAAGCCGTTTTTGTTTGGGTGTCCGGTTGTTCCAATACCTCCCATTGCCCATTTTCCAACGCCTCCTGTTGCGTAACCTCTAGATTTTAATAGTTCAGCTATCGTAATATCAGCAGGTTTAAAATGGTAATTAGCATTTGAAGAAATGGGCGTGTGCCCCATATGTTTTCCCGTCCATAGTGATAGCCTTGATGGCCTGCAAACTGTGTTCCCCGCATAATAAGATGTGAAGCATAATCCTTCACTGGCCATTTTATCTAAGTGGGGTGTTTTGATAGTTGTTTGACCAAAGCATCCCAAGTCTCCATAACCAAGATCATCTGCCATAATATAAATCAGGTTTGGTGGTGCTTTCTTATCTCTTGGGGATGCTATTGAAACAATTGATAAGATGAAAAATAATAAGCCAGATAAACTGATTTCAAGAGTTGGTATTTTCATTTTTGAATAATGGATGATTGTATTGATGAGCAATTTATTATCTTAATTTTCCAACCTGATTTTTGATGTATAGAAGAAATTGTGAAGAATTATTTTTTTATTTTATTTTAGCTTAACTTGTTAATAATTAGTAAGTTAAGTTTAATTAATTACTAAAAATTGCATAATAATTATAAGTTCGCTTTGCTATTTAGTTCAATTTGGGTTTTAGAATCAACTTGTCGACACAAAACTCAAAAGAGCAAAAGAAAAATCAAGGTTCAGAATTGTCAGCGCCTAGCAGTGAAGATTCTATGAATCTGGAAATAGCTGCCTGGAAAAAAATTGTAGCTAAGTATGAAAAACCATCTTTGACTCGTTCAATTTGGCAGTTAGTTACGACCCTCGGCCTTTACTTTATTACTTGGGTTTTAATATTCATTAATTTCAAAAATGAAGGTCCTTGGTATATATTCCTGCCACTCGTCATTTTGGGAGCAGGGCTAGTCGTAAGAATATTTATTATATTTCACGATTGTGGACACAATTCATTTTTCAAAAGTAAGAAACTTAATAAGTGGATTGGTTTCATCACCGGAACTTTAGCATTTACACCCTTCAAGCATTGGACATGGGAGCATTCAGTTCATCATGCTACGGCAGGGGATATTGATCGAAGAGGCGTTGGAGATGTTTGGACACTTATGGTTGATGAGTATTTGGCTCTTTCCAAATTACAAAGATTAGGATATAGAATATGGAGACATCCTCTTTTTCTTTTTGGTTTTGCCCCGAGTTACATATTCTTTGTAAGAGAAAGATTTCCTGCAGAGAAAGCGAGCCCAGTTCACAGGAGAGCAGTAATTTTCACTAATCTGGCGCTTCTGTGTATACTTTCTTTAGGATGTCTGATCTTCGGTTCATTCTATTTTATTTTAATTCAGATGTTGATTATGTCTGTGGCAGCCACTCTTGGGGTTTGGCTATTTTATGTGCAGCACCAGTTCGAAGGGGTTTACTGGGAAAGGCATGAGCATTGGGAATACACTTCAGCTGCTTTGGATGGTAGTTCCTATTATAAGTTACCAAAAATTTTGCAGTGGTTTACAGGAAACATTGGATTCCATCACTTGCACCACCTTAGCACCAAGATCCCAAATTATTACTTGGAGGCGTGCCATAATTCGCATCCGGCATTTTCCAGAGTTAAGCAGCTGACATTATTTGGAAGCCTCAAGTGTATGAATGTTCGTTTATGGGATGAATCTGAAAAGGCTTTAATTGGTTGGCGTCGATTCCGCGAGATCCGGAATGAAAGAGAGGCTTCTTTAGCGGCGGTTAATTGATTCAATTTAATTTATTCTCCTGTTCTTGTATGATCACAAAAGGGGAGACTACTAAAGCAGTGAAAGTTGAATTCGACTCTTCCCAATACTTTGCGTGAGCTTGCCCAGGCTTCAAGGCATCTCCTGCTTTAAGCCATTCCGCGACTTTTTTCTTATCATCTTGGGCGAATGCATTAGCAACTTCTTTGATGCATAGTGATTTGTCCAAATATATAAGAGAACCGTTGCGGAAGTGAGGCTCAAGGTACTGCCAAGTTACTTTTCCTAAATACTTGTCTAATTTTTGCGAATTGCTGGGTATTTGATTTTGAAGCATTCCATAATTCATAGAGTCTGGATTCTTTGATTCTGAATTCATCTAATGAAATTGTCTCATTAGCCTAGGATAAATGCAATTAACGGTTAACTACTTGCGTTCAATATAAAGAAGCGTTTCCATGTACGATGATGTATTATTGGGTTGATCACTTACGCGTCATCAGCTTTTTGAGTGCAGGAATTATCTTATTGAATTTTTCTGAAGCAGATATTGTTATTCCAGATATTGATGATCCGGGTTTGGGTCTCCCCTCTATTGTTATTCCTGAAGATTCAAAATTAACAAAGTCAATTATCAAGCTAGGAGAAAAATTATTTTTTGATAAATCGCTTTCACGCGATGGAACTGTATCATGCGCTACTTGTCATGTACCTGAGCAGGGATTTACTCAGAATGACAGACCTAAATCAGTTGGAGTTGATGGGAAGATTGGTAGAAGAAATACTCCAACATTGTTAAATATAGCTTTTGCTGATTCCCTATTTGTCGATGGTCGTGCTTCGAGTTTAGAAGAACAGGCTTGGCAGCCAATTCTTGCCAAAGATGAAATGGGAAACTCATCGGTATCTGAAGTTTTAGATAGGATAAGTCGTGATAAAAATTATCAAAGTATGTTTAAAAAATCCTTCGGTGAAATCTTTTTGAGTAAAGATACTGTAGCAATAGCACTGTCTGCCTATCAGCGCGCTTTAGTTTCAGGTGAGTCCCCCTATGACAGATGGTATTATGAGAGTGAAGGAGATGCGATGGAGCTATCCGCGCAGCGTGGTTATCAACTCTTCGCTGGGCAAGCGCAGTGTTGGCAATGTCATCAGATAGCAGGTCCAGGAGTTCTTTTCAACGACAATTTGTTTCACAATACGGGCGTGAGTTTTCGCAGTCATAAGTTGGGAGCATCTGAAGACCTTGGGAGATATGAAATTACCAAGATCGATTATGATAAAAGAACGTTTAAGACTCCAACGTTGAGGAATGTGGCGTTAACGGCACCTTATATGCATGACGGATCTTTAAGCACGCTTGAAGAAGTGGTGAGATTTTATAATGATGGGGGTTCTGACGACCCGCTACTTTCTCCACTTATGGGATCTCTTAATTTGTCTAAAAATGATATCAAAGACATTGTGGAGTTTTTGCGTGCATTGAATGGAAATTTACCGCTGAAGAATTGATTAATGTTTCAAAATTTAAATTGGGCTATTCCTTTTGTTATCGGTTTTTTATCAGCTATCATTATTTGGATTAGCTTAGGAGTAATTAGATTTTGGATAGATATTAGAAAAGCTAAGGAGGCAATTCTAGTTAATGATTTAATTGCTGAGGATGATGAGGTGCTGCGTTTTGCGATGAACTTAATTACTAATTCTCAGAATTCTCTAAGAATGACCAAGCAAATGAATCCAGATTGGCTTTCTCCACTTTTAAAAGAAATTCCTATATTGGTTGGGAGTATTGCTAAGCTTTATTATCCTGAAAATACGGATCCGATTAAAGCTCCTAAAATAGGAGAATTTACAAGAGCAGTGGAATTGACGGCAACAGACATCGCGAATTTTTTGCAGAACCGGCGTATCGGTCGCTTAGTTGATTTTAGTGCAGGAAGAGCATTTCGAGGTTATGAACGAGGAAAAAAAATGGCAGATAATCCTTTTCTCCGAATTTGTTCTCCTATTTACAGAACAGTACGTCCTGTAGTGCAGGCTTTGCGATATAATTCACCACTGACTTGGCTTGGCTTAGCAACTTCTAATGCAGCGGCTAGGGTGCTTCAACCTTCCATCATCGGGATTATTGGAAAGCGTGCCATACAGCTTTATAGTGGGGCATTGGACCGGAGCGGTGAGGCTCTGGACTCTGCAAATTAGCTTATTTCTAGCAGTAGAAAAGAGCCTATATGCTTTTGCCTAAAATTTAGATGCCTAGTTGAAGTAGTAATAATTATAAATTCTATAATATAATAACTATGGAATTTGCATATTAAATTAATTGCTACATATTATAAGCATGAAAGCTATGGAGCCTATTGTCTCCCGATTTACGATAAATGCATTTTTTAGCTTTTTGTTTTTTGTGCTTTGCCTGTCCGGTTGCACCAATACTCAGATCGAGGTAACCGAGGCAAGTAGGGGCTTATCACCTGCTACTCAGAAGAGGAATTTGACTGCTAGATATAATCCTCTTTCTATCGCTCCACACATTATTAATGTATCAGAATATGACCCAAAGGAGCGACAGAAATCCGGTGCGTATTATACACCGAACGATCTGACGGCATTACGTCGTAACGGTGCACTTGGTCTCATTGCCAGATGCGGTAAGGGTAAGCATTATGATAAAAAATGTGCATCTTTTTTAGCTGCGGCTGAAAGACAACGGATGCTTCTTGGTTCTTATTATTTCGTAGTGAAAGGGATTGATCCGGCGTGGCAGGCTGACCGATTTGTTAATCGAATACAATCGATAAAATCTTCACTCAAATTAAGGACACCGGAGATTTTATTGGTGGGAGATTTTGATTCCCGGTCATCAGCAACGGATATTATCAGGTTCATCAATAGGATTGAAATACGGACCGGTCAAAGGCCGATGATTTATCTTGAGAATAGTGATCACCTTCGAAAGGTTTTGAGCTCTGCAACTTCGCAACAAAAACGTAGAATTGCACAATGCCCTTATTGGATAGCTCTTTATTCATCTAAGAGATCGGGCATGGAAACGCCTGAAAGATTAATGCGCGAATATGGAATATGGAATCAATGGTCACTTTGGCAATATTCAGGTGTGTATTGGGATAAGCGCAGATCTAAATCAGTTATACACAACTATAATTATGGTCGTTACCAGTCTTCCTCTTATTTTGGCAACATGAGCTGTCCCCTGGAACGTAATATTTTTAATGGGACCGTGGAACAGCTTTATGGTTTCTGGGATAAGAATTCCTGGAAGTGGTAAGCCCATTTAGGCACTTAGCCGGTCAATTATTTTCTGGTGGAGTTATTATTTCTTTCGAAATGCCCAGAGGTGCGTATCTGAACGGAAATAAATTGTGGTTCTATCGACTGCGGGATTTACAAATACTGGTTCGCCAATATTATATTGATGAACTTGAGAAAATGTTTTACCTGGTTTAACGATCGATATCTGTCCGCGGTCAGAAACTAAATAAAGGTGTTTGTTTGCGAGTATAGGTGAAGCGCTGTATTGGCCTGAACCGCTCACTCTTTCTCTGTAAAGCTGTTTTCCTGATTCGGCGTCGACTGCTGCGAATATCCCTCCATTTCGGACAAGGTAGATTTTATTCTCATAAAATAAAGGAGATGGTATTTCAGGGATGCTGCGATTTAGTTCCCAACTAACATGACTCTCCTCTACATTCCCTGTTCCGCCAGAGCGGATGGCGAGGAGTAGGGGTCTTCCACGTTTGAATTTCATGTGATTAACGAATTCATCTCTGGTCCAGGAATTGTCTCTGTTTGCATCTACCCATCTCAATATCCCATCGATTCTTTCTTTGCGGCGGTTAGGTTCTTTAGGTAAAGGGATGCCAAAACCGGGATGACCAAGAGGCAGTTCGGGTCTTAATGGATAAGTAAAATCACCGATCATTTCTGTTCTGCTGACTTTCTCATCATCGTTAGTATCAAATTTTAACAGAGCTTTCCAAAAAGGAGCCGGATCAATTTGCTTGTCCGCACCACCTCCTAATTGTGCTGAAGAAATGTAAACATGACCATTGCCTATAATTGGAACAGCAATTGTTTCACGTGAAAAACCTCCTACGAACCACTTTTCAGTTCCTGTCGAAGGATCATAACTGCGGACTCTTTCATTACCCAAAACAATAAGCTCATCATTTTTTCCGTTGTTCCATATTGTTGGTGTGGACCATCCGCTACGATGATGTGGCCGAGGTATTGTCCACTTAGGTTTACCATCATCTTTGTTGAAGGCGATAATTTTAGACTGACTTAGTCTGCTTTCCGGTAAATTCTCGTCATTATCAATTACTAGTATTAGAGTCTTTTTATAACCGATAGGTGAGGTTGACATACCGTAACGACTCTTTGGGGTGGGTATTGGGATTTGCCATTTTTTCATCCCGTCATGGTCATAACAGAGCAGACCGTAGGATCCGAAATAAACATAAATTTGTTCACTGTCTACGAGTGGAGTTGATGCGGCGGGACTGCTCGTTGCATGAACTTTTTCAATTGGCGATTCTGGCGCTATCCTTTTCCAGAGGATTTCCCCGCTTTGAGTATCGAAACAGAGAGTGAGAAGTTTATTTTGTCTTATGCCTGTCAGAAAAATTCTTTTTCCGAAAATGACTGGTGAAGATAAGCCTTCAGGAATTTTTGTTTTCCAAGCAATATTTTCATTATTAATCTTAATTGGAGGATTAAAACTTTTGGTTGCGATACCCGAACCATTGGGTCCTCTAAATTGGTTCCAATGTTCTGCTTCCAATCTTTCGATACAAGTAAAACAAAGAAAAATCGTAAATGATAAAACTAGTTTTTTCATAAGGTATGGGATGAAAATGAAAACGATAATTAGATTCTAAGCATTACGCTCATCGCGTTTATGGGTGAGTATTTAATTAATAAAGAGTGCAAAACCATGATTGGAGAGTTTGTTTAATGTAGTTTTTTTAGAACCCATTGAAAAGTTTAAATCTTTTCCAAGGATTGGCATTTTTACAATTATGTTTGAAGCATTAAAGATGGCAACGCATACACTGTTTTTATATCTTCTTTTGAAAGCAATTAAGCGCTTCTTATTGTCCAGTAAAATAACCTTAAAATCACCTCGTCTTAGAGCTATAAATTTTTTTCTGATTAGGCATAATTGTGTATAAAATTCCAACAAATTTACATTCTGTTCGACTTTGGTTTCATGTTGACGAGGTTCTCCGAAGGGTGTTGCAATTTCGTTTTCATGATTTATCTCCGACCAAATCATAGGCTTTCTGCAATCCGGATCATCAGCTCCCCACATTCCAACTTCATCACCATAATAAATGAAAGGTGCTCCAGGTGAAAAAAATTGGAAAGCTACAATCTGCATCAGTTTCCATTGATTTTCAGGATTCACGGGATTGATGGAATAACCTCTGTTTTGTTTGAGATTTGCACCATGATCGAGCCTGTGTTCGGGATTTTCAATCATGGAAGCTAACCTTTGCGTATCATGGCTTCCCAGTAGGTTTTGTAATCCCAAACACATATCGTAACCATAATCGGTATGTATCTGGCGTATCTCTTTGGTAAAATTGGAAGGGCTTAAAGAATTTTTAGACTGGTTGAAGAATTGATAAGAGGTGTCAGCGAAGCGGTAATTCATAACGGCATCAAAGGTATCCCCTTTGAGCCAGGATCTTGCATTTGTTAATTTCTTATTCTTATAATCGTCCCACCATATTTCTCCTGTTAGATATGCATTAGGATTAATTGATTTTGTCCAATGACGAAATTCTTTCCAGAAACCGATTGGAACTTCGGCAGCAACATCAAGTCTCCATCCGTCAATTCCATCTGATGGATCTCCGTCTGCGTTTGGATCCATCCAGCGCTTTATAACGGAACGGAAGTATTCCTTTACTGCGGCGATGGGGCCGGTTTCCCCATGTTTAAAAACAGGTAAATCTTTTATACCTGCCCAACCCTTATACTCAAATTCATTTTCATCAGTGTTCGGATTATCCCATTTTGTAATATCAAACCAATCAGCATAATTGCTTGAAGGGCCCTCCCGCTTTGCTATCTGCAATGCCCAGAAATTAATACCTACATGATTAAAGACTCCATCAATAATAATTTTGATATCACGCCTATGACATTCTTTAATTAATTTGAGAAACAATTTATCCGCGGACGTCCATTGCCATGTTTTAGGGGATGAGGGATCTTCATTTTGCCATATTTTTTCATCACCTTTTGGATCAGGTCCGAAGTTGTTATCAATGTGATGGAACATCGTTGCTCCATATTTGTGCAGTGATGGTGATTCGAAGATAGGATTTAGATAAATTGCATTGATTCCGATTTTTTGTAAGTAATCTAGCTTGTTTACTATGCCTTGAATGTCGCCTCCATATCTTCTTCTTTGAGCATTGTAATAAAAACCCATGCCATTTTCAGATTCCCAAGGCTGCATTTTATACCAATCAGATTCCCAGGGACTTATTTTCCATGATTGAATTGGTTCGTAAGGCCAAGTGCCTAATAAAGTTTCTTTGTTAGGATCATTAGTTATGTCTCCGTTATTAAATCTTTCAGGAAAGATTTGATACCAAATGGCATCTTTACTCCATTCCGGAGGTAATCCGGATGCTATATGATTTATCATCCAAACACTCAAGAAGAGTAAAGTGATTCGATTCATTTTATTGTGGAGATTTTCCATTATCTTATTTCTTTATTACATCTAAATAACCAACAGAATTTTGAATTTAATAGGTAATCGCGGAAGTGGCTAGTTCCTTCATATGATGTATGATATCATATGTCTGAACCGCAACTCGGCTCGTATAATACTTTGCGTATTATTGAGAATCATGAATCTGGACTATTACTTGATGGTAAGGAGTCTTTCGGATCTATTCTTTTGCCAACACGATATGTAAGAGAGGAGTTTCGGTTAGGTGATCAAGTTAAGATTTTTCTTTATTTGGATTCAGAAGATCGGCCAATAGCAACTACTGAATGTCCGTATGCAATTGTTGGTGAATTTGCATTTCTTGAGGTAATTGATTCTACCCGATCGGGTTCTTTTTTAGATTGGGGGTTGTCAAAGGATTTGCTTCTTCCTTTTGGAGAGCAGCCGAAAAGATTGAGAGTTGGCCAATCAACAGTGGTTTATATTTATGTTGATAATATTAGCAGTAGAATTGTGGCGTCTGCAAAATTAAAAAAACATGTTTCCGATATTGCTCCTGTGGGTCTTCGTGGAGGAAATCAAGTCTCAATCATGTTAGTAGAAAAGACTGATATAGGTATTCGGTCTATTGTTAATGATAATTTTTGGGGAATAATAAAAGATGCAAATGTTAAATTATTGCCTCCGATGGGGTCTAGAGTACAAGGATTTGTGAGCCGTGTCCGTTCTGATGGTTTGATCGATTTGAGCTTGGAACCACCGGGATATTCAAAGGTGCCTTCTGCTGCAGAGAAACTTTATGATCATCTTAAATCTACTGATGAAGGCTTTCTACCTGTTCATGATAAGAGTTCTCCCGATGAAATTAAATCATTACTAGGGATGAGTAAGAAAGTATTTAAGCAAGCCGTCGGTGGCCTGTACAGAGACAAGAAAATTACTATTAAGAATAATGGTATCTATCTTTGCGGTTAATATGCCTTTTAATCATTGCTTAAAATTTGTGCCAACACGTAAGGCAAAATTCCACCTGCCCTGTAGTATTCTATTTCGACTGGAGTATCTAGCCGAACAATAACAGGAAAATCACTTTCGCTGCCATCGGTTTTGATGACGGTGAGTGTGACTTCGTGTCGGGGACTGATATTATTATTTAAGCCTTTTATAGAGAAAGTAGCATCGTGGTGCTCTGTAATAGCATCATAGTCAGTACTGCTTTTGAAATTAAGGGGAAGTACTCCCATTCCAATTAAGTTACTTCTATGAATTCTCTCAAAACTTTTTGTAATTACTGCTTGGACTCCAAGTAAACGAGTTCCCTTTGCTGCCCAGTCACGGCTCGAACCCATGCCGTAATCTTCACCGCCAATAACAACGAGTGAAGTTTCTTCCTTTGCGTATGCCATTGCGGCATCGAATATATGTGTAGGTACTCCCGATTCAGTAGATTTTGGATTTTTTAGGTTCTCAACTTCAGACTCTCCGAAATAAGTAGTGTATCCTCCTTCTGTCCCAGGAACCATCAGGTTCTTTATGCGAACATTGCCAAAAGTTCCCCTAGTCATGATGAGGTCATTGCCTCTACGAGAACCGAAGCTATTGAAATTAGCCTTATCTACACCTTTTCCGATAAGGTATTTACCTGCTGGGCTATCTTCCTTAATTGCTCCGGCTGGACTAATATGATCAGTCGTTACTGAATCACCAAATATTCCAAGTGGTCGAGCAGCATTGAGATCTTTGATATCATTTAACTTTCCATCATATCCATCAAAGAAGGGAGGCAATTGAATATAAGTGCTTTCTTCATCCCATTCGTAAATGGCTCCATCCTTTCCTGAAATTTGTCCCCATTTTGGATTAGCCGAATCAAAGTCACTATATAATTTAGAGTAAGAATCTGGGTTCAGAGCTGCAGAAATTATAGATTTTATTTCATCCTGACTTGGCCAAAGATCTTCTAAGAAAACTGGATTACCTTCTTGGTCTGTGCCGAGTGGATCCTTTGTTAGGTCCAAATCGACTCTGCCCGCCAAAGCATATGCAACGACAAGTGGCGGACTCATTAAGAAGTTGGCTTTAATGGCGCTATGAATACGTGCTTCAAAATTTCGATTCCCTGAAAGAACACTTGCACAAACTAGGTCTCCATCCTTTATGGCCGCATCTATTTTTGGATGTAGGGGTCCTGCGTTCCCAATACATGTGGTGCATCCGTATCCGACAGTTTGGAATCCCAGTTCATCTAGCTCTTTTTGTAGTCCGGTCGCTTCTAGGTATTCTGTAACTACTCTTGATCCTGGCCCTAAGGATGATTTCACGTAAGGCGCCACTTTGAGGCCTTTTTCATTGGCTCTTTTTGCTACTAATCCAGCTGCTAGCATTACACTTGGATTGCTGGTATTTGTGCAACTTGTGATAGCGGCAATAAGTATTGATCCGTGACTGATTTCGGTGTGAGTGTCAATTGCTGTTATTGATTCGCCTTCAATGAGTGGGTTATCGAATTCTCCTGCGGGTGTTTCTAGATGGATTTTTACTTTGCTGTTACGGGTTTCTTCATTAAGGCCAAAGCCTCCCTCTGAGACTGAAAGAGTGAATAACTCATTAAATCTATTTTCTAAAGAAGGTACTTCTATTCGATCCTGTGGTCGCTTAGGTCCTGATACGGCTGGTACCACAGTTTCAAGGTCTAATTCCAATTCCTCAGTATAGTCTATTTCATCTTTATTTGGAATACCAAACAGTCCTTGTGATTGATAATAATTTCTAACAGTTTCGCATAGAGAATTGCTTCGACCTGTTCCTTGTAAATAATTAATGGTTTCTTCATCAACGGGAAAGAAGCCCATCGTCGCTCCGTATTCAGGAGCCATATTTGCAATAGTTGCCCTATCTGGTAATGATAGATCCTTGGCTCCCTGACCAAAGAATTCAACGAATTTTCCAACTACCCCGTGTTCTCTGAGCATTTGAGTTATTTTCAGAGTTAAATCTGTTGCCGTGACGCCTTCTTTTAATGATCCATGCAAATGAACTCCAATAACTTCTGGGACTAGAAATGTTATTGGTTGTCCTAACATCCCAGCTTCAGCTTCAATGCCTCCGACTCCCCAACCGACGATTCCAGCCCCGTTAATCATTGTGGTATGTGAATCTGTTCCGACGAGTGTATCTGGGTAATATGTGTTTTCTTTGTTAAGTATTCCCTTTGCAAGAAATTCCAGATTCACTTGATGGACAATGCCAATTCCTGGAGGAACAACAGAGAAAGTTTCAAATGCCTGCTGTCCCCATTTAAGAAATTCATATCGTTCACGGTTTCTTATGAATTCAATTTCCATGTTTCGATCAAGAGCGGCTTGGCTTCCTGCGAAGTCTACCTGAACCGAATGATCAATGACTAGGTCCACGGGGACTAACGGTTCAATAGATTTCGGGTCTGATCCTTGTGCGACTGCAGCATCCCGCATTGCTGCAATGTCCACGAGCAGAGGGACTCCAGTGAAGTCCTGTAATACTATACGAGAAACAGTAAAAGGAATTTCGTAAGAGCCAGGTGATTTTGCATTCCAGGTTGCAAGATTCCTTACATCTTCTTCAGTTACTTTTTTTCCATCGCAATTTCTTAAAATGGACTCAAGAACGATACGAATTGAAATGGGGAGGCGATCCAGATTAGGAGCGATTCCGGAATTTTTAAGGGATGGCAATGAGTAAAGCGTGCCTTCTTTGTTATCTCCGGTTTGGAACGTTCTTATATGATCTATCATAGTGCGGATGAATATAGAATTTGGGGCTTCTATATTAGTTTCCTATTTGCTTTCGGCAAGTCATCAACAGGGGTTGTTGTGGATTAATTGCATTTTTTATCAGATAATCTCTTAGTTGCCTTGAGATTCCTTATTTGGCATACTATTTTTTCTTGTGTTAAAGGTTGATCAGCTTCAGTTCCTTGATTGGCATGCTTTGAGTTTGGATGTTAATTCGGGGCATTGCTTGGGATTAATGGGCCGGTCAGGTTCTGGTAAAACTTTACTTTTGAGAGCTATTGCTGATCTTGATGTGAATGAGGGTAAGGTTAGCCTTAATGGGCTATTTAGAGATGATGTGTCTGGTCCGGAGTGGAGAAAAAAAGTTGGTCTATTGACATCCGAATCTAAGTGGTGGCATGAATCAGTTGGGCAGCATTTTAAATCTTCAGCATTAAAGCTGTTAATCGATTTGGGGTTCCCTGATGAGTCGGTGCTGAGTTGGAAGATTTCAAGACTTTCTTCTGGTGAAAAGCAGAGGTTGGCTCTTGCTCGACTTCTTTCAAGTTCGCCGGATGCTCTTTTGCTTGATGAGCCTACGGCTAATCTTGATTCTGATTCAGTATCTTTAGTAGAAAATGTGATTCATAGGTATAGGGAAGAGCACTCAGTCCCTGTGATCTGGGTAGCTCATGATGTATTACAGTTGAACCGTGTATCAGATATTAAGATGTGCATGAATGAAAAAAAATTAGATGAGGATGTATGATAATTAGTGAAATTGTCAGCTTGCCAGCTGAGAGAATTTCTTTGGCGTGTGTTTTGATCATAATTCTTGCTCTTACGACATGGAGAGCAGATTTAAGATTGGCGAGACCTCTTCTAATTGCCTCGGTACGATTAATAATACAGTTATCACTTGTAGGGTTGATTCTTGAATATGTATTTGAAATTAATAACCTTCTGTTGGTGGTTTTGATCGCTTTGGCGATGCTGCTTGTAGCAGGAAGGGAGGTGTCCGTTATGCAGAAGTATCGAGTGAGCGGACGATGGAGTTATGGGATTGGTACGTGTTCAATGTTTGTTTCATCTTTCGCAGTTTCTATTTTTGGATTGGCTGCAATTATCCGAGCTGAAAGTTGGTGGGATCCTAGATATTCGATACCAGTTTTGGGTATGTTATTGGGTAATACGATGACAGCAATTGCCTTAAGTTTAGATAGATTTACGACTTATGTTTGGGAAGGGCGTGAAACAATAGAGGCGAAGCTTATGCTGGGACATAGTTCCCAAGAAGCCTTAAAAATGATTTTACGTGATTCCCTTCGGGCTGGCCTTATGCCCGTAATTAATTCTATGGCAATTGCCGGGATTGTTAGTTTGCCGGGTATGATGACTGGGCAGATTCTCGCAGGAAATTCTCCTGTAGATGCAGTCCGTTATCAAATCGTTATATGGTTATTAATTGCTGTTGGGTGTGGTTTCGGCAGCATGTTAGTTGTCCAAATGGCCTCAAAAAGGGTCTTTGATGAGAGGGAAAGATTAAGAACCGACAGGATATATAAGGTGTAATGTTCTTTGGTTATTAGATCTTAAAATAAAAAGTGGCGTAACTAGTGGCTTCTAATTCTTCTGCTCGCATACGTTTATTGCGTGCATGTTCTCCCCAGCTTTCCATGAATATTACCTCACCTGTTTTTTTGTTGAATCCGGTAATTACAGAAGCGTGGCCAGGTGTATCCTTTGCAGTTGGCCAAGTGATCCGATCATTAGGTGTCGATTCCGGAAGTTTAGTGCCTTGAGCGGCAGCGTTATGCAATAGGTTTCTCTCATGGCTGTACCGGCGCCAAACTACAATAGGAAAACCTTTTTCTAAATATTTTTGAGCCCTTTCAAAATCAAAGCTCCGTCCTCTTTGCAGGATAGCATCACTCTCCTCTGCAGCGGCGCGGTAAAGGTCAAGCATTTTGGACCCTTTTGCAGTGTTAATGTAACGGAATCTTGCTCCTGCTGCTAAAGCGTCAGTTCCTAGTCTGAGTCCTAAATAATGAGTCGCCATCCCGAGAGTGCTAATAGCACAGTAAGGTCTTTGTCCCTGACGGAACATTGGGATTCCATTTATTTTTATGTCACCACTTTCCTGCATCTGGACATTTTGTTGAAGTTCTTTTCTTCGTTCTCTTTTGATTAGTTTGGAGGTTTTTGAGCTTAGATAGGTTTTGCTCACGTCTGCACTTCTCATAATGATCAAACAGATGTTATGCCCATTTTTTGCTGAGACCCGCAAAGTTAACTCTCCAAATTCATAATCGTTATAATTATTACGAAGGAAATCTGTTTGTCCTACGAAGGATTCTTTTGGTGAGCTTTTTGTGTATTTATAGAGAGTTTTGTTAATCGTGGATTTGATGAGGTCATAAGTTTTTTTAAATTCTCTTTTCAGTGATTTAATGTCCTGACTTTTATTGCTTATTCTTTTTCGGTTAAAAAATTTTCCTGAATCCAAGTACAAAATTGAAATAGATTTCAGTTTCCCTTTTTCTTCATTGGCATAAACAGAACTCGAGTGTTGACCAAATATTATTGGGTTTACATTTAAAATTTTGACTTCATCTCCATCAAGTGAGGGGATGGATTTCCAAGTTCCAGGTAACTTGTTGTTAATCCATGCGGAAGCAGCGATCAGATTTTCCGTGAAGTCATCATCAATGGTTCTTGGTTCAAAAGTTGCTCCAAATAAATTACCTCCAAAGTTTTGAGGTATTGCCGAGCAAGTAAGTGACCAGCTTAGATATGAAGCGATCAATATTGTTAAGAACTTCATTTGTCTTAAACTAAATACATCTTTTGGTTGTGCTTAGCAAGGGTTCTAAAGGTATGTAAGGGATTGAAAGAGGGTTTTTAGAGGCTTTGGCATGTGGTTTGCTAAACAATACACCATAGAGTGAGAGTGTATCCGCCAGGGCATTTTTCCGTTTTTTGCAATCTAAGCCTGACTTTTAAAGTTTTAGCTGAGTATTTGTGAAATTTATGTCCTGGCGGATTTTTCACAGTGGATTTGATGTATAACAGAAATGTTTTATTAGCATGCCCGGCTAACGATCTATTGCGTGAACTCTTGGCTGAACGATAATGATATCATGCTATCGAATGAATCAGTTCAATTCTACAATCGATATTCAAGGAAGGTTGAGACAGAGGTTATTTATGGCGAGAAATATTTAAAATTTATTTATGGTAATCCGATTGGTAAGCTTGCGCTTTGGGCAGCCGTAAAACGTGCATGGTTTTCAGGTTGGTATGGAAAGCGGATGAGTAGTCCGGATTCGTTTAAGAAGATTTTACCTTTTATCGAATGTTATGGATTAAATTCAGATGATTTTCTTCTGAGCGTAAATGAATTTAAAAGCTTTGATGATTTTTTTAGCAGAAAGCTGAACCCTTCAAAAAGACCAATAGACCCTTCAAGTGAAATTATTGCGTTTCCCGCGGATGGACGTCATTTAGCAATTAATAATATTTCCATAGATCAACCTTTGTGGGCTAAAGGCCAAAGATTAAATATTGAAAAGTTATTGGGTGGACACAAGATTGCAGGACGCTATGAAGGTGGTTCGGTATTGGTTTCTAGATTATGTCCTACTGATTATCACCGGTTTCATTTTCCGTGTGATGGCAAAGCAGCAGCATCATTTTTAATAAATGGGTTTTTGTATTCTGTGAACCCGATGGCTCTTAAGAGAAATATTTCCTATTTGTGGCATAATAGGCGATTTATAACTGAGCTTAATTCTGATAAATTTGGGAGTATTTCGTTAGTCGAAATTGGGGCAACCTGTGTTGGAGGAATTAAACAAACTTATGATATTGGACAGGTTAGAAAAGGTTCTGAGAAGGGATTTTTCCATTTCGGTGGATCCATGACCATGATATTCTTTGAGAAGGGAAAGATCATATTTTCAGAGGACCTCCTAGAGAATGGAAAGATTGGGCGTGAGGTTTATGGCAGGATGGGGGATCATTGTGCTAAGGCCATATGATATGGCCGAACTAATAGTCACGATCCAATAGGTAGTGTGCTAATTCTTTAAGCCGTGCACCTGATTTGCCAAAAATATTTAAAGAATTGATGGCAGCTTCAGTTAACTTTGCAGCTTCACTTCTTGATTTACTGAGGCCATAAATTGCAGGATAAGTTGATTTATTTACCGCTTCATCTTTGCCGGCACTTTTTCCGAGCTTTTCACTGGTCTGGGTAACATCCAGAATATCGTCTATAATTTGAAAAGCGAGTCCTGTAGAGCGGCCAAAATTAGTAAGAGCTTCTATTTTTTTTGGTGTAGCTGCTGCCACCATTGCTCCTAGCTTTAATGAGCAAGTTAGAAGGGCAGCTGTTTTGCTTTCGTGAATAAATCGAAGAGCTTTCGATCCTATCTTTGCATTCTCACCTTCAATGTCGAGGACCTGTCCACCAACTAGATGCTTGCTCCCTGATGTCACGGCGAGCTCTTTTACCATGTCTCCTATGTCGTATCGGTGATTTGCATTGGATTCCCCCACAATTTCAAAAGCTAGTGTTAGAAGAGCATCTCCAGCTAAAACGGCGACTGATTCTCCGAATACTTTGTGGTTTGTTGGTTTGCCGCGACGAATATCATCATCGTCCATGCATGGAAGATCATCATGAATAAGAGAATAAGTGTGTATGCACTCAACGGCGCATGCGGCGGGCATAGCATGATCTATCTTTCCTCCGCAGGCCTCGGCTGCAGCGAGGCACAAAATTGGTCGTAGTCTCTTGCCTCCAGCAAATAAGCTGTAGCGCATAGATTTATGTAAGGTTTTCGGTCTTACGGACCCGCGAGGGAGGAACCCATTAAGTGCTTGATCGATTAGTTTACGCTGAGTTGCAACATAACTTTTTAAATCGATTTTGGGATCCTCACTATTTCTTTTATTCATACAAGAAGTTCGGCTATTTGCACGGCATTAAGGGCAGCTCCCTTGCGAACTTGGTCGCCGACCACCCAAAAAGATAATGCATTCTCGAGGACAATGTCTTTCCGTATACGCCCCACCAAACACTCATCTTTTTCAGTGGCGTCAAGGGGTGTTGGGAAAATGCCCGAATCTGGTTCGTCCCGAACACTTACACCTGGTGCGGCATTGATTAATTTTCTTGCCTTATTGACGTCAGGCTCTGATGAGAATTGAGCTGTAACTGAAACCGAGTGAGAACGATAAACAGGGACTCTGACACAAGTAACTGAAGCCTTTAATGTGGGGCTTCCAAGGATCTTTCTTCCTTCATTTTCCATTTTCATTTCCTCTTTGGTATAACCATTTTCAAGGAACGTATCCACTTGCGGGATTACATTGTAAGCTATTTGATGAGGATAGACGTTTCGTTCAATACTTGATCCTTCATTTATTGCGGTGACCTGACTTTTTAGCTCTTCTATGCCCCGTGTACCACTCCCTGAGACGGCTTGATAACTTGATGCAATGATTCCTTTTACTTGCCATGCTCTATGTAGTGGATTCAATCCCATTAACGTAACGATTGTGGTGCAGTTGGGATTGGCAATGATTCCTTTGTTTGAATGAGTGGCTTCAGAATTTATTTCAGGTATTATCAGTGGCACGTCTGGATCCATTCTGAAAGCAGATGAATTATCTATAACTATTGCGCCAGATTTGGCTGCCACTGGTGCGAATTCTTTTGAAATGCTTCCACCGGCACTGAAAAGTGCAATGTCTACACCATCAAATGAATTCGATGTTAATTCTTGAACAGGTATTTTATTTCCTTTGAAAGAAAATACCTTACCTACAGATCTTGCTGATGCTAATAGAGTAAGTTTTTTTACTGGAAAATCTCTTTTTTCCAAACATTGGATCATTTCTTGTCCAACGGCTCCGGTGATTCCGACGATAGCTACGTGTGGTTCTGACATGAATTTAATTACTTTTGAGCCGTTTCTTGCTAGATGATGATTTTAGCGTCTGGTTAAGAGGATGCAAACGGGAGAAGCATATAGGGTTGAAGTTTCTGTTAAAGATCAGCGATTACGTGTTTTTGACAGAAATGTCGAGCATAGAGAATATATTATTTCAACTTCCAAATATGGGACTGGTAATGAAATTGATAGTTATAAGAGTCCGGTAGGGCATTTTGAAATAAAGAAAAAAATTGGTGATGGCGAAAAGTATGGGACAATTTTCAAGAGCCGTTGCGCAGCAGGTCTTTTTGATTTTTCAGAATCTTCCGATGAAGATCTAATTCTAAGTAGAATCCTTTGGCTGAATGGTATGGATCCAGAGAATGCGAATACATTTGATAGATATATTTATATTCATGGTACTAACCATGAGGATTCATTGGGTCAACCTGAGAGCTGCGGATGTATAAGAATGTTCAATGAGGATATTATAGAGCTTTATGATCTTATGCAGATTGGAACATCTATTTTTATTTATGACTAGTAAGGTAGAGCTTGCAAAGGAGATTCTGTCGTTTAATTTTAGTGCGAACTATTTTTTAATTTAATTTCACTCAATATAAAAAAATCTATGAAAGCGATTCGTATCATATTATTAGCAGCTGCATCAATTGGCCTCATGACATTAGGAGCATGTAAGAACAAAAATGCAGGTTATCAGAACACTCCAGCGGTTGCTCCGGGAAGCTACATTGATAGTGGTAAATAGTTTGGAGTAAATATTTTAAGGGGCAGGTGAACTAGGTTCACCTGCTTTTTTTTTACTTACAAAATCATTATTTTTTTTGAGAAATCGCCATGGCAAGTTGGCTGAACGAGTGATTCCAATTCGAGTGTCTGTAAGAATGCCTGTTTCATTGTGGGTTTCCTCAAACCAGAAACGACTTTGCGGAGAAGTGAAGGACTGTCCATGATCCTTGCCACTCATACCCATTGCAATTGTCAATTTTCCAGGACCCGAACAAAGGTCTTTTAATTTTTTTCCATTGCGACGATTCCGCATTAAATGGATGCCATTCTCTGGTTCGAGGGCTCTGAGCAGTACAAATCCATTACCTTTTGATTCCTTAGTGAGGACGTTGGCCAGCCAATACATTCCGTAATTCAGATAAACATATGCTGAACCTGCACTATATTTTGAGACAAATTCTCGAGCGCTGGGTCTAGTGAAAGTGTGAGCCGCTTTATCTCCTTTGTCAGCATAAGCTTCAGTTTCAACTATAATTCCTGAGCATTTCTGACAGACTATTCGTTTTCCGATAAGATTACGTGCAGCGGATACAGGATCGGTTTGGAAGAAATCTGATTTTATTCTCATTGGATTAGCAAATTTTTATAGCCCTGTAGGGTGATGAATAAATTGCTTCTCCAATTTGTATTTTTTTGCTAAGTGATTGGCCAGAGAAGTAACTCCAAAAGTTTCTGTCGCATAATGGCCTGCATAGATGAGGTTTATCCCAAGTTCTTCGGCCATAGTGAAAGTGTGATGCTGGCCTTCTCCGGTAATGAACGTATCAATTCCTTCTTTTGCAACAGCATCGACATATGTTCCTGCTCCTCCGGTGATGACACCTAATTTCTTTATCTTTGCGGGTCCTCCAGGTGCGATGTGAATTTTATTTTGCAATGTCTTTTCTATTTTCTTTAAGAGATTAGAACGATTCATTTCTACATCAAAGCGAAGCCCCGTATTGATTCCTTGCCAATCCAAAAATGGGATGCCTTTCGTTAGCCCGATCGACTTTGCAAATAAAACATTATTGCCAAATTTATTATGAATATCGAGCGGGATATGGGAGGAATAAATGGCCATTCCTGAATCCATTGCTGTTTTGATCTTTTTGTAGAGGGCTCCATCGATTCTTTGTGCGCCACCCCAGAATAGACCATGATGCACAAGCAGAAGGTCGATGCTTTCTTTTGCCGCTTCTTGAATTACAGATAAAGTAGCGTCAACGGCTGCGCCTACCTTATTAATGTTTTTTTTACCTCTTAACTGCAGACCGTTGATTGCCCCTGGATAGTCAGGGATTTGCTTAATTTTTAATTCTTGGTCCAGATAAGCTACAATTTTGTCCAGCTTGTGCATCTGATACTCTTGCGCACACTGCTCTTCACGTCTAGTCTCACCGTCCTATGCTCAAAGCCGGAATAGTAGGGATGCCGAATGTTGGTAAATCAACCTTATTTAATGCTTTAACGCGGAACCGAAACGCGGAAGCGGCAAATTACCCTTTTTGCACGATAGATCCAAACGTTGGTGTCGTTACTGTGCCTGATCCTAGATTGGAGGTTCTTAGTAAAATGTCTGGTTCCGAGAAGGTTATTCCAGCTGCGATAGAATTTGTCGATATTGCAGGATTGGTCCAAGGAGCTTCTGAAGGTGCCGGTCTAGGCAATAAGTTCTTGGCTAACATTCGCGAAACGGATGCCATCGTGCAGGTCGTTCGCTGTTTTGAAGATGATGATATTATCCATGAATTAGGAACGGTTGATCCTTTAAGAGACATTGAAATTATTAACGCAGAACTTATTTTGGCAGATCATGCATCGTTGACGAAGCGTAGGGTATCACGCGAAAAAAAATCCAGGGGAAATGATAAAGAGGCCAAGAGAGAACTAGAAGTAATTGATAAGATACTGCCGCATCTTGACGAAGGGAAGCCAGCTATAACTGCAGACATAAACGATGATGGTTATGAAATAATGAAGGATTTTTTTCTACTCACTTCGAAGCGGACAATTTTTGCATGCAATGTTTCTGAAGATGATCTTGCAGATACTATAAATAGTCCAAATGACAACTCAATGGTTGCTAGGGTACAGCAGTATGCCGAAGAAACTCATGGTGCAGAAATAATTATAATTTCAGCCCGTATTGAGGAGGAGCTTATCGACGTATCGCCTGAAGAGGCCAAGGAATTCTTAGCTGACATGGGAGTCGTTGATAGTGGATTCTCTACAATGATCCGTTCAGTATACAAATTACTTGGGCTCAGTACATATCTTACTACTGGTGAGAAGGAGACAAGGGCCTGGACCATCAGGAATGGAGCAAAAGCTCCTCAGGCGGCAGGAGTCATCCATACTGATTTTGAGCGTGGATTCATTGCAGCTGAGGTATTACATTATGATGACTATGTACAATGCGAATCCAAATCTGCAGCCCGTGATGCGGGTAAACTTCGTATTGAAGGCAAAGAATATAAAGTAAAGGACGGGGACGTTATAGAATTCCGTTTTAACGTCTAAAAAAGCTCTAATTACCTAATATATCTTTCATTAATCACTTTCATCCAAAGCGAAATGGATGTGAGAGGCGTATAAATCTGGTTCTAACAGAAATGAATCATGCCCTTTTTCAGAGTGTACTGTTATATGCATAGGAGTAATGCCGCCTTTGCTTATGGCGGAAACGAGTTCTTCTTGCTGATCAGGGTAGAAACAAACATCAGAATTTATAGTGAAGATAAGATATTTTTGATGACTGCATCTACTAAACATTGTTGCGTAATCACTGAACCCTGATTCATTTAATATGTTGAAATTTTGCCATGCATCCATAATGCGAAGGTAAGTATTAGCATCAAAGCGCTTAACGAATTTCTGTCCCTGATGGTGCATATATGACTCGATCGGAGTTTGGATTTGATACCACGAAGATTCTTCATTTTCTTTCTTTACTTCTTTGCTGGCGCGCCTTTCTAGAGTTGCTAGTGAGATGAAGACCTTGTGCCCGATCATTCTGGCAAGGGCAAGTCCATCCTCAGGAGAATTTTTGTCATAATAATTTCCTCCTAGAAAATCACTGTCAGATTCTATCGCAGTGATTTGTTCCAAGTTATGAATTCGCTGCAGGACGGAAGTTTTGATTCCACTGGCCAGAGCTACGATTGTTCTAACTCTTTCCGGGTGCTGTGTGGCTAAACTAACAGCCATGAGCCCTCCTAAAGAGCTCCCTGCCACCGCGTGGAGTTGTTCTATTTCCAAATGATTAAGTAATTCAATCTGTGATTTGACGATGTCTTTGATGCTGATACGAGGGAACGAACCTCCGAAAGGTTTTCTGGTTTCAGGATTTATTGAACTCGGACCAGTCGATCCGTAGCATCCGCCAAGATAGTTGGCACAAATTACACAATACTTATCTGTATCGAGGGCCTTGCCGGATCCAATAAAATCATTCCACCATCCTGTCTGACATTCTTTGTCCCATTCGATAGAGAGCCCTTCGATATTTTCCGTAAACCCAGCAGCGTGTTGACTGGCACTGAGTGCATGAAAGAGAAGAATGACATTATCTTTATTTTGAGCCATTTGCCCATATACCTCATAGGCTAGAGTAAAATTAGTTAGTTTTCCCCCAGACTTAAGCTCAAAAAGAGCTTCTTCGTTATTAAAGTGGAAGAACTGTGTATTTGTCTGATCTATGCTATTTGGCATTGAATAAAGAGTGTAGTCTTTAAATTAATGATGACGAACAACGAATTTCGGGCGAATAAGCGGAATGTCAGCTAAAAAATATACCGGACTTGAAGCAGAATTGTATGATCTTTTCCGAGGTGGTGATGATTTTGATGAGATAGGATATTATGTTGATTTAGCACTGAATAGAGGAGGTAATTGCTTGGATGTGGGTTGTGGGACAGGTCGGGTCCTTATTCCGATTGCTCAACAGGGAATAACAATAACAGGTTTGGACAATTCCAGTGACATGATTGAGGAATGCAGGAAAAGGCTTTCTTCGAAGGGGATCGCAGTGGATTTGATTGAGGAGGATATGACTAATTTTAATTATGAAAATAATTTTGATTTGATTATTATTCCTGGCGGGAGTTTTCAATTACTCGATGAGCGAGATGACGCTTTAGAAGCATTAAAGAATTTTCGAAAATACCTAGAACCTGAAGGTCTTTTTGTAATGAGTCTTTTTACTCCCTTTTACGAAATTTCCCATGAGTTTTTAGATGGCGTATGGCGATTGGATAAGGATGAAAAAATTGAAGGTTCTGAGAACCGAGCTTTGTGTCATTCCAGCGTTGATTTAGATAGATGCGAGAACTTGATGGAAGTTCGTCATCGATTTGAGTTAATCAATAATGATGGGATTACTGAATCCTCGGAGATTAAGTTTTCTCGGTTAAGGTGGTATGGGAAATACGAGATTCAATTATTGTTAGAGAGAGCAGGATTTGAGCACGTTAAAATTTCTGGAGACTTTGAAAATGATGATATGAGGGATGGTCATACCGTGATGTCGATTTCTGCTGTTCCAGTGAGTATATAATATGGCTGAGAATGTAAGAGAAGTTGCAGAACGAATACTTTTCTCTTCTTCTTTGGAGGATAAATTATTACTAGGTCCTCGTGAAGCTGAAGATGATTTTTGCGGCAAAGCTATTAAGACACCTCGATTTCCTGAGCGCCCAGAATCATTGACTATAGGTGATCGTGGAATTCGTGCCGATTTCCCTGGCTTTAATCGGATCGCTGATGAAAAGGATCGCGGTATTATGATGCATTTTTTAGCAAACCATGAACTTTTGGCAGCTGAATTAATGGCGCTTGTTTTGCTGAAATTTCCCGATGCTCCCAAAGATTATCGTGCCGGCGTTTATGAGGCGATGCGAGAAGAGCAGATGCACACGCAGATGTATTTTAGACGCATGCGTGATTGTGGTATTTCTTTTGGAGAATTACCACTAAATGATTATTTCTGGCGCATCGTTTCTTCAATGGATACGATCATGGATTTTGTCGTTCGAATGAATCTTACCTTTGAGCAGGCCAATTTAGACTATTCAAAATATTATGCTGAACAGTTTAGAGTCATTGGAGACACTGGCACTGCTGCAGTATTAGACAAAATATATCAAGACGAGATTAATCATGTTGGTCATGGCCTCAAATGGTTACGGCATTGGAAAAAGAAAGATCATTCTGATTGGGAAGCATTTAGTGATTCTTTACAATTTCCATTATCACCTTCCAGAGCAAAGGGGATGGTTTCATTTAATTTAGAGGGACGTCTTGAGGCAGGTTTTGATGAGGAATTTATTTCTCAAATGAAGGTTTCTGGACAGTCTAGAGGAAGGACTCCTGTCGTGCACTGGTTCAACCCAAATGCGGAACTCTACTCTCTTGCCTCAGTGAATGAGACCGAGTTTCGTGCTAATCGATTCGAAAGAGCGATCGAGGAAGACTTGGAAATTTTGATGTTTGCGTGGAGCCGTAAAGATGATGTTGCGTTGTTCCGCAATGTTCCTTCAGTTGAGCATTTAGAGAAACTACAAAGTATAGGGTTTCAATTGCCTGAAGTATTGCCTCGTCATGGTCTTGATGGTCGCAAGCTTGGAGGTTTACGGCCATGGGCCTGGTCGATAGATGCATCCGATCATTTAAAACCTTACGGGCAGGCGGTATCGGACCGAGTGCCTTGGCAATGGAGAAAGCCAATCCCAGAGTCTTGGCTGTCTAAAGAAATTGGTGTTAGTCTTGAGCAGAAGTTAGGCGTTCGAGATGAGGTGGGTGGATTTTGCAGAAATCTTAGTGAAGTAATGGATGTTTTGAGAGGGGGTACAATTCTCTTTAAATCTGCTTATGGCTGTTCTGGAAAAGGTCACATGATTGCTGAATCGTTTTCTAAAGAGGTTCAAGTATGGGCTGAGAAGAAGATTCAGTTGCATGGATTTATTGTCGCTGAACCCTTATTGCAGAGAGTTGAGGATTTTTCAGTTTTGTATGAAATACAAAATGGAGAGATTGAATGTCTAGGAATGACTCAGCTCATTAATGATTCGAGGGGACAGTTCAGAGGGATAAGATTGGCTCCAAGATTTAGTAAGATGCTCAGTCCAGAGGTTTTAGAATTTTTGTTTAAGGAAGCTGATTTTATTTCTTGGTATCACGAAAGGATACCATCAGCCATATTGGAGCTGTTGCCAGAATATTGCGGTCCAGTCGGAGTCGATGCTTTGGTCTGGCGTGATGATGATGGAAGACTGATGTTGAGGCACGTGGTAGAGCTAAATGTACGGATGACAATGGGAAGAGTGGCACTCGAATTACAAAAAAAACTCAACCCTAATGGATGGGCTGATTTTAGTATTCAACGAAAAGAAAAATACAAAGGAGGAGGTGTTATTTTAAATGATCCAGATGAAGCAAAGGAATTCTTGGCTATTTGGGAGTCCCATCAGGGTGATTCAAAAGCTCTTATCCGGAAGTAGACTTTTCTAGAAGTTAACGAACCGGATGTTGAATACGTTATAGTGACAGTCCCGTCCCCATTATCTAATTCTTCCTTTAAGATTAGTTGATCATCGGATGCGATCCAATTCACCAGATCAGTAGAACTTTCAATAATGATTTCGTAACCGGAAATATTTTTCAAACGCTTAATTTTGAGTTCGAATTTGCCAGTTTCATTGGTTTGTTCTGGCCTCATAAAATTCTTAAATATTCTTGATTCAGGTTTTCTTGGATCACTGCCAAGTAGGTACTCAAGTATATTTGCAATGCCATCCGCATCCGCATCTTCGAGGGCCCCCGATATTAAATTGTTGGCAATTTCTTCAGTACTAAAAAACAGCACCCTCCAGTCGAAATTATCATTGTTTGTTATTCCTGGGGAAGGGGCCGCAGCTTCCCAGCTCATTGGGTCGCCGGCATACTTGATAGGATTTGTCCTATGTAATGAGCTTCCTTGGCCATCTGCAGAGACTGGCCAAGGGTTTCGATCTGAGTATTCAGCAATATCAATAGACACTTTCAGATCAGGCTCGCCATTTATTGCGGACTTTTCTGGAATTCTTATTCTGATTCGTTCACCTCCATTATCTAAGGAACCAACGAAGGGGCCATAAATTACTACCTTTTCTGGGACACTATAATTATTACGGAAAGTGGCAGGTTCTCCTTTAACGACGAGTAGAATATGTTCAGGATCCAGAGTAGAATCTGGATCAACAAATTGATAGTCTATCCCGCTAATCTCTGTGCCTTGAAGATTAAATGATGATGATCCTATGTTCTTAATTTCGATGTATTCTGTATTATTATTTTCAGGGTGATACATTAATTCAGTGATTATGAGAGGGCCTGATATTGGATCGGAATTTGCAGATCCGAATGTCTGAGTCGACATCGGTTCGTAACGGATCTTTCCATCAGATGTTACGTGCCTGCCCAGAGAGAATCCAGACGCGGAGTCTCCGAACTTGAATCCGTTAACGTAACCTAGCTTTTGATCGTTTGAATTATTTGCAATCAGAAATATCTCTTCTCCGAACGAGTCCAATGCAAAATTTTCGAAATCATTTTCAGTGAAAATAGCGTAACCCTTTTCGGGCAATTGAACGTCATCAGGTATCTTAAATTTAAGCTGATCCCGAAGGTCGTCAGTGAGTAGCCAGTCTGAGATGTTAACTGGAAAAGGATTAGGATTGTATAATTCTATCGTGTCTACTTGAGGCGGCACTGAATTACTTAGTACTTCGTTAATGAAAATATTTGGTAAATCAAATTTGGTCGGTTCATTGATGCCGGGAGAACCAAGAAGGGTCCTGCTTTGGCGCCATCCATCTATTCCTAGGACAAGTGAATACCCTTCATTTGCAATGTTGTCAGTATACGAAATTGTCTGGATGATTTCTCCGCTTCCCGTGATCAGTTGTATGTCCTCGCCTCCGTTATTAAGTGCTCCAGAGAATTCTCCTGCTATTGAATAGTTTCTGTTAGTGCCATAAATTTTTTCAAATTCCTTAAGATTTCCGACGATGACTGTGCTTTTTTTGGGTTCGAGAGTTAATCCAGAGAAAGTGAATTCGATACCGTTATTAAAATTTACATCGGTAAGAGATATGGGATTTGATGAAGTGTTTTGCAGTTCAATCCATTCGAAATCACTATTGTTTGTTTTTGGGCCTGCGAAATCATAGGGGTCATACATAATTTCTGTAATCAGAAGATTAGACGCTGAGGCTGGATCCTCATTGACTAAATATTCGACTTTTAGAGGTGCACTCCAACCAGTGCCTACTGGAGTCCGTCCTGAACTGGTAGAATTTCCACCATCACTGTCAAAGACTCTAGCAAAGAGTCGTGCTGTCTTTTGGAGAGTGATCGGTCCAGTATACTTGAAACCGTTAGTGCCTCCGTCCCCAGCGTCTTCGTCAAATCCAGTGATCAACTTAACTTGATTAAGGAAGTCACTACTTGAGGTGCTTTCATTGAGTGCGTGAATGGCGATTAGGTTTTGGCCCGATTTGAGCTGGTTGATATAATTACTGGTGTCGAATTTTTGAAATAGAGTGGCCGACCCGTCATCATGAGTTTGAGTGGCTGATGAATTCCAGGTAAGATTTTCAGGCGCTTGCGAAGATGCGATTCTTGTTCCATTTAGGTAAGCAACGAATCCGTCATCATATCGCATTTGAAGAATCATGTAGTTCCACTTTTCGATATCGGTTTGAGTTAGATTAAATTTAACTCTGATATAGCAAGAAGTTCTTCCGCTCATCTCATCGTCAACGTCTATGTTGATGTATGGATCATAACCATTACTTCTTTCATAACCAACGCCGTTCGTTCCTTGTATCCAGGAACCGTCATTGAAGTTTAAGTCTCTGTACCATGATGCACTAATGTTGGAGGTTGGTACCAATGCTCGGACAGCGACATCTTCATCGATAATGGTAGTTCCATTTAATGGTCCTGATTGATCAGGTGGTCTAGGATCGCTTCCATCAAGGGTATAATAAATGTTCTGATTCCCTGCTAGATTTGCGTTCAGTGTAATTTTTGTGCCTGGTGGATAAGATCCTGCTGTTTTATTTGTTGTTGGCCTTGGTGCAAATTGTCCGTCCATCCAATCGAGACGAGTTCCTAGCCAGTCCTTGAGATGATTAATTTCTCCCTGATAGCTGCCGAAACGCGGCTGATCTGACCATCTTTGAAAATTTCTTGCCTGAGCTTCATTGAGTTCAGTTGCCATATTATCGATGATCGAATGTACGTTTGATGTCGCAAATGCACCTTCGCGGAGTTCGAAATAGCGATCGATGTAAACTTGCCAGAAATTTTCATTATCAAATAGAGATCCCCACCATGGGAAAGTAAAATAGGACGTTCCTCCGGACCATGTTGAAGGATTATTATCGCGCCCGTCCGTTGATTCCATTGATCGGTCGAAGTCCCATATTGGACCATACTCAATTTTTTCATTTCGTTTTTTATGAAAGAAAGTTGAGAGCCTTAGTGCGTCTGCGTTCAGTGTTAAAACATTTAGCAAATGATGATCTACCCAGGAAAGGGTATTAATGTAGTCTCCGAATTTATCAGTGCTAAGAGCAGAGCTCATCTCGTTTATGTATTCCCGGACCCAGTTTGACTGATCAGAGCTGACAGCATCTTCTTTAGGATATACCCATCCGAGTGTTTGTCCGCCCGCTCGCAAACCAGAATCACCTGGATCAAGGCGATCCACTTTGAGAATGTATCCTCCCGTAATTTCAGGTTCCTCAGATACATTATCAGTCAGTCTTTCGACATTAACACGCTCCTTGTCACGTGAGATTTTTTCCATGAATGTATAAACCCCATCGTAATCGTTGCTATAACTTAAGGTTCCGCCATTATCATCTTTGAAAAGTTCTACGAACTTTGTTCTCACAGCATATCTTCCGATCTGATTACTAAGTTCATAAATAAAAGCATTTCTCATTAGGCTGGGATCATACACTGATCGTGCATTTAGAATGAAATCTGATTCTTCCGGGAACCCCAGTGGGGAGATATTTTTGTTTCGGTTTAATTCGTTCCATGCCTCAATGGAGAATGCTTTTTTACTAAATCCTGAAGATGATGATCCTCTCACCTTCCATCCTCCTCGTGTACCTAGGGAGTAGGGCCCGTTGAGTCGTGTTTTTCCTGTTTGTGGGTCAGGTTCAAAGAATGCAAAGAAAGTAAATGTTTTACCATTAGCTGTCGTAGTACCGCCATTTGAGAACCGTTCCATAATAATTACAGGAAGGTTAGAACTGAAATTTTGAGCGTCCGTTGAGAGACTTATGTAACCAGCTTCTGATACTGGACCGGCTGTCAGTCCCTCCTTGAAGGAGCGAGTACGTAGTAGTGTTGATCTCTCGATGTTTATAGTGCCACCTGTGTGCAGAGATGATACTTCTGTTGGCAATGTACCGTTAGTTGTGTATCGGATTTGCGCTTGGGGTGATTTTGTGGACAGACTAAGAGTTAAGTTTCCGATGAAACCCCGGCCAGATTGAGAAATTAAAACCGGTCCGGAAGGTAAACCCGAGTCGGATCCATTATTTTTTCCAGGGCTTGGAATTTGAAAATATCCTAATTCAGGTGGTTTTGGTTCAGCTCCTTCATCAGGTTTTATGATGAATTGAGCCTCGAGGCGAGGAAGGGCTAGTAGGTCAGAACTCCTAGCGTCACCGTTCATTACATGAATTGCTAATACATTGTTACCTGTCCGGACAATCTCTGAAGCTTGCGCAGACAGGTCCGTATCAACGAACGAGATTGCCTGGCTGTCAGGATGATCAGTGCTAGCGTCTGAGTTCCAGGCAGGTGATACAGGCTTATTTCCTGAAGCGATTTCTGTGCCGTTGATATATGCAATAAATCCATCGTCGTATTTCATTCGGAAAGTAAGACTGAAAAGTCCTTTCAATGAATCGATTGAAAAAGGAATTCGTATATACGCAGTAGAGTTCGTGTCATAAGTTTGTCCTTCAATATCACCGCCAGCGCCTATCAGATTTTCATATCCGCTCGAGCGCTCATATCCAATTCCTGTCGTGGCATCGGACCAGGTTTCATCATTGTAATTAAAAGAGTGCCAAGTAGTTCCGATGTCATTGGTGGGCACTAATAATTTACAAGCATCTCCTTCCCTAACTAGTGTAGTTGAAAAGCTTTCCCCGTCTGCTTTTATGCCATATGAGAAATCTTCGAATTGGACTGAGAATTCAGATAATTCAGAAACGACGGTTTTTCCATCAGGGTCCACGAGGCCAAGGTATCCTCCAGATTTTGAAATTTTAAAGTTTGTGTGGAGCTCACCATTGTCACGGTCCTTGCCAGATGCGAACACGATTAAATATCCATCAACAGCTAGTGAGACCTTTGAAAATGTCCACTTTTTCAGATTATCCGGGTCATTTGTAAGGAAGTATCCTTCAAGATCAACGGTGTCTTGGTGTGGATTGTAAATTTCGATCCAATCCGATGATTGCCCATCCTCATCGTAAAGCGTTGAATTATTTAAGGCGACGAATTCATTAATAATTGGAGATGATAAGGTTCTAGAAATTAAAAATAAAATTGAACAGCATACCAAGATTATCGATCGATAACACTTGGGGGAATGATTCATAGGGGACTACAGTATAGTCCATAAAAATAATAAGCCGAATAAAATAATTTTAAGAGAGGTTCTCAATAATTTGAAACAATATTAGGCCGATACCCTATTTAAATTTCAGGAATCTTCTCGTTCCTTTTGATGGGTTTGCCTTCCCAAATAACAGATCCAGATTCTTTGTCATAAGTGAGCACGCGGTGCTTACTTCCTGGTGCTGGTTTCTGATTATCTTTTGGTATCCACTTGCGGTGATTTTCCATTATTTTTCGATATTCGGCGCTGCTTGCAAGATTAGTCCATTCGTTAGGGTCCTTTATCATGTCATAAAGTTCCTCACTCCCATCAGCGTATAAGATATAACGCCATTTCTCTGACCTGACTCCGTTATTATCGTGATTGTGGCATGTGATTGCCGGGCGGGCGCGGTTTGTTGAAGCGTCTTTGAGTTGAGGCATTAGGCTAATGCCCTCTAAACCTTTCTTGTATGGGAGTCCGCAAAGTTCATTAAGTGATGGGTAAATGTCTAGTAGCTCCGCGGGTTGGATGCAGCGTCCTTTGCTTATTCCGGGGCCGGCGAAGATGAGTGGAACACGGGTCCCATCATCCCAGAGTGTATTTTTTCCAGTGATTTCTTTTTCTCCAATGTGCCAACCATGGTCGGACCATAGAACAACAATTGTATTTTTGGTTAATTCATTTTGGTCTAAAGCTTCCAGAACTCGTCCCACCTGGGCATCGACAAAACTTGTGCATGCCAGATATGATCGGGTTAAATTTTTCCACTCATTGTGTTCTTCTAAGAATTTGAGGCGGACCTCGGGAAGTCTCCAATGCAAATACCAGGAAAATCGAGGCGTATCTTTCCTGTCATTGCGTTTAATTTGCGGAAGTTTTAAAGTGCTTTCAGGGTAAATATCAAACCATTTCTGGGTTGCGAAACAAGGGACGTGCGGCAAGAAGAATCCTACCGAAAGAAAGAAAGGTTCATTGGGCTTAGCATTAATTTGTTCTATTGCCCAATTAGCTATTTTGTAATCTCCCTTGTCTTCGTCCCTGTGCGGGAAAGTTCCCCAATCAACTAAACGGTGAGACTGAGGAGTCTTTTTAACTAATCTTTTTTCTGGAAAGGGTGCCGCGGTTGCTCCTGGACCAAGAACATCGAACTCCTTATCTTTTTTTGGATTTCTTCCATATCTACCATGATAAATTTTTCCTACTGACATCGTTTTATATCCATGTAATTTCAGATGTTGCGGGAGAGTTACCAGATCTTTCAAATTAGGAACATCACGGAACCATGGAGATAGCCCGTAAATTCCAGTCGTAGTTGGACGTAGCCCTGTCATTAGACTCGTCCGTGATGGATTACATAATGGTGATTGGCAGTGCGCATTTAGGAAAACAGTTCCTCTTGCTGCAAGTTTATCTATGTTCGGGGTCTGGATTTGTGGATGGCCTCCCAGGCAACCGATCCAGTCATTTTGATCGTCGATTGCAATAAAAAGAACATTGGGTTTGGCCTTGGAGATTGCAACGGAAAACAGGATAGAGAGAAAGAGAAATAATACCTTGGGAATCATGTGAATTTAAATATTAGGTGCTGATTATACAAAGTTTAACAGTTCTGGGAAACTTATGAATGAAGAGATATTTATAGTAGATTTAATCTTACTTTTTGTTAGTTCTCAATAGACCTTTATTTAGCAGGCTGTAATACTTGTATTTCAGGTCTTACTATTTAACACGCAAAAATTATCTATACTAATGTCTCTTCCTCAAAATGATTTTCAAGACAAGCACAGAGTCGTGATTGTTGGGGGGGGAGTCATCGGGCTTTGTGTTGCTTATTATGCATTGAAAGCTGGTAAAAAAGTTGTTCTTTTGGAAAGAGAGCCTGAAGAAGGAGATAATTGTTCTATAGAGAATGCCGGAATGATTGTGCCAAGTCATTTTGTTCCTCTTGCTGCGCCTGGAATGATAGCTTTGGGGCTTCGATGGATGTTGAGTTCTGAAAGTCCTTTTTCGATTCGTTTAAGACCTAGCAGAAAATTAATGCGGTGGTTGTATCTGTTTTGGCGTTCAGCAAATAAAAATCACGTTATTAATAACCGTGAGCTTTTGCGTGATTTGAATTTGAAGAGCCGCGAGCTCTTTGTTGAACTGGCAGAGGACGGTTCTTATGAATTAGTTAAGAGGGGACTATTAATGCTCTGCAAGCGATCTAATTCACTTGAAGAAGAATCACGTCTAGCATTGGATGCTAATGATCTTGGTCTTGAAGCAGAAGTATGTGATTCGAGAAGATTAGCTGAGATTGATCCAGACATTGAAATGGACGTAGAAGGAGGGGTTTGGTTTAAACAGGATTGTCATTTAGACCCTAGTATCTTTTTAAATCAGCTGAGGAAAAAGATTCTTGGAATGGGAGGAGAAATACATTATCAAGTCTGTGCCGATGGTATTGTTATAGAGAATGGTAAAGCCAAAGCCTTGCGTTGTATTAATTTAGGAGGAAGTGAATTCTTAAATGATAATATCGAAGCTGATCAATTTGTCATTGCGGGAGGAGCATGGTCATCATCTCTGGCCCGTGATTTGGGACTAGATCTTCCGATTCTGTCCGGTAAGGGTTATTCAATGACCGTGCCAGAACCTGTGCAATTACCACGTGTCTGTTCTATTCTCAATGAGGCTCGTGTTGCAGTGACTCCGATGGGTGATTCTTTGCGCTTTGCAGGGACTATGGAATTAGGTGATAATGATTTATCAATAAATGCTTCCCGCGTTAAGGGTATTTTAAAGTCAGTTCCTCAATACTTTCCTCAGTTCAAAATTGACCATTTTAATGGGATCAAGAGATGGTCTGGTCTCAGGCCCTGCTCGCCTGATGGTCTACCCTATATTGGACCTGCCGGCTCAGGTTCGGATGGTGTTTTTATTGCAGCTGGCCACGCAATGATGGGTCTGAGTCTTGGTCCAATAACTGGTCAAATTATGGCAAATATCCTTTGCAATGAACATAACGAATTACCATTAGATGCGTTGTTTCCAGGGCGCTTTGTTTAAAAGATATGAATTAATTTAATGTTTGTGAGTGCTGGACTGGCGGCACCGAAAGAGTTAAGAAATATAGTAATGTCGCAAAATATTAACAAGATTAAAGTCATTGATTCACATACTGCTGGTGAACCGACTAGAGTAGTTGTTGATGGTGCACCTGATCTTGGAGTAGGCAATATGGAAGACCTTCGAGATCGGTTTGAAGAAAAAGCGCATTGGTTGAGGACTGCTTTATTGAGCGAACCTAGGGGATTTAAAGCAATGGTAGGTGCTTTGCTTTGTGAGCCTACTGATCCAAAGTCTGCAGCAGGTGTTATTTTTTTTAATAATTCGGGTGTTTTGAAGGGATGCATACATGGGACTATGGGACTAATTAAGACTCTTGAATTCATGGGGCGCATTTCAGCCGGGAGCCATTACATTGAGACACCGATTGGAATCATAAAGGCTGAATTGAGATCAGATGGTTCTGTGAGTGTGGCTAACGTTCCTAGTTATCGTTATCTGAGTAATGTTGAGATTGATGTTGAAGGGTTCGGTAAAGTTCTAGGAGATGTTGCTTGGGGCGGTAATTGGTTTTATCTCATTGAAGGTTACGGGCCAGAAATTAAATTAAGTAACTTAAGGAATTTAAGCTCATTTTCGATTGCTGCAATGGAGGCGCTTGAAGTTGCAGGTATCGTTGGTGATGATGGTAGTAAAATTGATCACATTGAAATTTTCGGACCTCCTTCTGATTCCGTTAAATCGGATTCGACGAATTTTGTAATGTGTCCGGGAGGAGAATATGATCGATCTCCTTGTGGTACCGGAACTAGTGCCAAGTTAGCTTGCTTGCATGCTTCCGGAAAATTGAAACAGGGTCAGATTTGGAGGCAGAGTAGTATTTTGGGAACTGTCTTTGAGGGTGAGGTGAAACCATTAGAAGATCAAAAAGTAATTCCAAAAGTAAGTGGCCGGGCATGGGTTAATGGAGAGACTAATATTATCATTGATCATTCCGATCCGTTCCGTTTTGGTATTGGATAGTACTTGAGGAAAAAATGAAGCAGGTTTGCATAATGTTATTGGTTATTTTTTTATCGCTTCATGTGAAGGCGTTAGAAAGAAAGGATTCCTTTGATGATCTAGTTAATCCGGTCTTTAAAGAAAACTGCACCAAATGTCATGGAGAAAAAGGTAAGGTTAAAGGGAAGTTAAATCTTCTGGAGATTAACACCTTGCTCAAATTTCAAGAAGATGCTGAACGAATAGAAAAAATAATTACAGCCATAGAGGATGGTGAGATGCCGCCCGAAGATGAGCTTCCAATACCGGAATCAAAAAAGAAATCAATTCTCGCGGAATTAGAGGCAATATTAAAGGTGTCGATACTTAAAACTAAGTCTTTTGGCCGCACTCCTATTCGTAGAATGAATCGCTTTCAATATGCTAATGCCGTTAAGGATCTTCTGAATCTGAAAGTTGAAGTTTACCCGCTCCCTGAAAAAATGATGAGGGATCGCAGCAATTATTTTCATCCTGAGACTGGTAAAATGCCAGACAAGATGACAGTGAGTAGTCGTCCTTTAGGAAAGTCGGGATTGATTGAACCTCGGCTGGCCGGGGTCTCTCCATTCCCTCAGGATCTTCGAGCGGAGAATGGTTTCGATAACCGGGGAGATCACCTTTCCTTATCACCTTTCCTGATGGAAAGTTTCCTTACTTTAGCAAGTTCGATTGTGCAAAGTTCTAATTTTAACAATAAGACTTGCGGTTTATGGAATGCTTTATTCGCGGAGCCTAAGCAAGGATCCAATATTCTACAGATATCCAGAGAACGGTTATACCCCTTTTTGTCGAAGGCATTTCGTAGGCCTGTCGAAGAAAATGTAATTGAGCGCTATGCCGGGCACGTTGAGAGTCTCGTCAGTTCGGGTAAATCCTTTACTCATGCCATGAAGGAAACAGTGTCGGCCGTTCTGGCATCCCCGCGATTTCTTTATCTTTATGATAGACAATTAGGAAAAGGTTCCATTGAAAATATTGATGATTATGAGTTGGCTTCTAGACTTTCTTTTTTTCTTTGGGGGAGCTTGCCTGATAAAATCTTACTGGAATCTGCAAAGATTGGCCATCTATCAAATCCTGATATTCTAAATCAGCAAGTGGATCGAATGCTTAAGGATCGTCGAGTCAAACGTTTCTGTGATAGCTTTCCTGCCCAATGGTTGCAATTGGATCGAATCATTTCTTCGGTCCCGGACGTAAAGAAATATCCGGACTTTTATTATGCCCCACCAAATTATCGAACCACTATGGATATGATGATGGAGCCGCTGCTGCTTTTTGAAAATGTACTGATAGAGGATCGTTCTATCCTTGAACTAATTGATTCAGATTACAGTTTCCGATCTACGCGTCTTGCTAAATGGTATGATCCTAAAATTAATGGTAGGCTCGGAGGCCCAACTACAATGTCATTCCAACGTGTTGCTTTGACTGATCGTCGTCAGGGCGGAGTCATTACATCTGCTGCAGTTCTCACAATGACATCAGGACCCGAAGAAACTAAGCCCATAACACGAGGCGCATGGATTGCTGGTGTCATTTTCAACGATCCTCCAGAACCGCCTCCAGCCGATGTTCCGCCCCTTAAGCGTGAAGATCCTAATGATGCTAACAAGAGAACATTCCGTGAACGCTTTGCACAGCACCGTGAACGTGCTGATTGTGCTGGATGTCATGTGAAACTTGATCCTCTTGGTTTTGCTTTAGAGAATTTTGATGCTGTGGGCCGATGGCGAGATAATTACGAGAATGGCCAAAAAGTGGATTCGTCTGGCAAATTATTTAGAAAGCATGAATTTTCCAGTATTATCGAATTTAAGGATGCTATTCTTATAGAGAAGAACCGTTTTGCCCGTGCTTTGGCTGCACACTTATTGGCTTTTTCACTAGGTCGTGAGGTCACTTTAGCGGACTCTGAAGCTCTGGATTTGGTTGCAAAAATTACCGCTGAGCGTAATTATAGTTTACGGACCATGATTCATGAAATCATCCGCAGCAAACCATTCCAAAGCAAATTTATCCCTAACAAAAATTGATTTTTGGTAGACATTTAGAGCCGTCATAAAGAAATGAAATCTTACCATAGTAGTCGGCGGAATTTTGTGAGAGGTATGAGCGGAGCTGCGCTTGCTATTCCATGGATGGAAAGTTTATCAAAGTCTGCAGAGTCCATAAAGCCTTCCGTCCGAGCAGCTTGGTTTTATGTGCCAATCGGTGTAGTGCGTAGGGGTTTTTTCCCGAGTGAAGATAATGCGGCAATTCCTAAATTTAATGGTAGTAGGACTGAAGTAAAAAATGATGCCAAAATTAAGGTCGGTACTCATCCGTTAAAACTGAATCCTACACAGAAGCCGCTCGAGAGAATGAGGGAGAAAGTTACTTTCATTACGGGGCTGGATCGGACCTTCCAGGAGGGGACTGATGTTCATGCGCAATGTGCTTCATGTTTTCTTACAGACTCGGCTCCTCATACAATTACTCAGTCTCCTTATCCGCAATCTCGTACATTAGATCATATAGTGGCCGAGAAGATTGGCCGTGACACTCCTTTTCGTACTCTGGAGTTTAGCTGTAATAGTCACAAGGATAATAAGGAGTCGATCCAGTTTGACAATATTTCTTGGTATGGGACTGAGCACGTAGCTCCAAGCATGAGAGATCCTCGGAAAGTTTACCATCGTCTTTTCGGAACGCAGGAAGGACAGTCAAATAAAAATATAACTGACTTGGTGTTACAGGATGCCAGATCCATGCAGCGTCAGCTTGGATATGATGACAAGCAGAAATTCTCGGAATACTTTGATTCGATCAGGACCATCGAAGAGCAGATGGAAAGACTCGAAAATCTTCGCGACGAATTATCTTTTGCTAAGTTCGAGGAGCCGGCCGATGCGCATTTGCCGAGAGGGGAATATATAAGACTCATGGGTGATCTCATGGTGACGGCTTTGCAGGTCGGTTTAACAAACGTTGCTACTTTTATGGTGGGTCCTGAGCGTTGGGATACTCCATATATGTATGAGACTCTATTTGAAAAGCCCCGAAGCCACCATCAAATGTCACACAACCAAGGTCGTTTCATTGAAGATCTACTAAGAGTTGACCATTTTCATATGGAGCAATTTGCCTATTTAGTTGAGAAGATGGACTCGATCAAAGAAGCTGACGGGACGACCCTTCTCGACAATACTCTCTTCACCTATGGATCGGGTTTGGGTGATGGTTCGACTCACCAATACAGTGCTCTTCCAATCATTATGGCAGGCTCTGGAGGAAGAAAATTGATCACTGGTAAACACATCAATCTTTCAGATCATTCAGGGGCAGTTCCAAAGAAGGGAGGAAAATACCAGCAACTATATCATGGTTTGCCTTTAGCTAACTTATGGCTAACTCAAGCGAAAATTTTAGGTTTGGAAATGGATCGATATGCTGAAAGTACTGGTGAAATCTCTCATTTAATAGCTTAAAGGTCAGAGTGATTACATCCATATTGTCCTCAGTTTTCTTGGATAAATCCAGGGCTTGCGGTAAACTTATATTTTGCGAGATTAGTGAGTTAATGTTTATCTAAATATGAGAAATTTATCTGTTCTTATCCAAGGTTTATTATCACTGATTTTTGTTGGGGCGTTCCCCCTATTAGCTGATGAATTAGCAATTGATTCCGAAAAGATGAGGATTGGTGACCATTCATTGGAAGAGGTGCAATTAAAACTCATGCTGAATCCAATGACTAGAGATGAATTGGAAGAGGTTTCACATGCATGGAGAAATAGCTTGAAGGAAACAGTCCAAAAGATTTCGGATATTAGCTTGAAGGAGGAATCAAGTTCAGACGATGAGAAAAAAAAGAATGAACTCGTAGACGTTAAAGTTAAACAGTTGGCTCTTCTCAGAACTGTTCTTGCTGAGTTTAAGAAAAAGGGTGGTGATTCGAGTGATTTGAAAATTTATGCCGATGCTGTTTCAGGAATACAGGTAGCTGTTAATGAGAACCGTTCTTTTTTGACTAGATATTCTTCATGGATGTATTCAAAAGAGGGTGGGGTTAAGTGGGGAATTCAGATCTTGAAGTTTTCTGTGATAATGATGATTTTCTGGGTATTGGCGGGATTTGTGCGCCGAGTAGTGCGCAGTGCTACTGAAAAAAGCAATCGATTTTCTGAACTCCTTGAGCAGTTCATGATTAAGATTTCTTTTAGAGCTATGATGTTGGTTGGTTTGCTGGTCGCGCTTGGAACAGTCGGAATTAATGTTGCGGCTCTTCTTACAGTGATCGGAGGAGCTTCGTTCATTATCGCTTTTGCATTACAGGACACTCTTAGTAATTTTGCAGCTGGTGTAATGTTACTCATTTATCGCCCCTTTGATGTGGGCGATATGGTCGAAGTGGGTGGAGTGTCCGGAAAGATTGGTCAGGTCAGTCTAGTCAGTACCACTATCAAAACATTCGATAACAAGCTTGTTCTTGTTCCTAACAAGAATGTTTGGGGGCAAATTATTACTAATTCTTCGCGCAATACGGAAAGGCGAGTTGATATGATTTTTGGCATTGGGTATGATGATGATTCTGAAAAGGCACAACAAATTCTTGAGAAAATTGTTGGAGAACACGAGTTAGTTCTTGATGAACCTGAGCCCGTGATTCAATTGCATGAATTGGCTGATTCATCAGTTAATTTCATTTGTCGTCCGTGGGTGAAGACCGAGAATTATTGGCAAGTTCACTGGGATGTTCTTAAGAGAGTTAAGTCCGAATTTGATCAGGCTGGAATCAGTATCCCTTACCCGCAGCAGGACGTGCATATTCATCAAGTCAATTAGATAGTATATTAATTATCTTTGACCTTTTGTCTGTCCCTGCTTAAGTCGCCTCGTTCACAGGACCTAGTCAATTATTTTCAAACCATCAAATGTCACAACCTCCTACTATAATTTATACGAAGACGGACGAAGCGCCTGCTCTAGCTACTTACTCATTACTTCCGGTAATTCAGGCTTTCACGAAATCATCTGGAATTAGCGTAGAGACCAGAGATATTTCTTTATCTGGACGGATCCTAGCTAATTTTCAAGATTGCCTGAAAAAAGACCAGCAATTTAATGATGCTCTTTCCGAGCTTGGAGAGTTGGCAAAGACATCAGCGGCAAATATTATTAAATTGCCAAATATCAGTGCTTCGGTTCCGCAATTAAAGGCTGCTATTAGTGAGCTTCAGAGTAATGGTTTTGATGTTCCGGAATATCCAGAGAATCCTGGTACAGATGAAGAGAATGAAGCTAAGGGCCGTTATGATAGAGTCAAAGGCAGTGCGGTCAATCCTGTCTTACGTGAAGGTAATTCTGATCGAAGAGCTCCGAGCGCTGTAAAGGAATATGCCAGAAATAATCCGCACAGGATGGGTGAATGGTCAGCTGATTCCAAGACCGAAGTGGCCACAATGGGAGTGGATGACTTTTGTTCCAATGAAAAGTCAATCACGGTTAAAGATTATACAGATTACAGCATTGTTTTTGTTGGTGATGATGGTGAGTCGAGTGTCCTTAAGGGACCTGCGCCCCTTATAAGTGGTGAAGTTATTGATGCAACGCGGATGAAGAAAGATGCGTTGCTTGATTTTTTATCTGAGCAAATTACTGTAGCTAAAGATAAGGGGATCCTATTTTCATTGCATATGAAAGCAACGATGATGAAAGTATCTGACCCTATTATTTTTGGTCATTGTGTTCAAGTTTTCTTTAAAGAGTTAATAGAAAATTTTGGAACTGAAATCGATGAGCTTGGTGTTGATTTTAATAATGGATTTGGTGATTTGATTGGAAAAATTGAACAATTATCGCCCGAAAAGAAGTCCCTGATAGAGGATTGTATTTCTGATTGCTATAAGAAGGGGCCTGATTTGGCGATGGTGAATTCTGATAAGGGTATTACTAACCTTCATGTGCCGAGTGATGTGATCATAGATGCATCAATACCTGCAATGATAAGAGAGTCAGGAAAAATGTGGAACAGTGCCGGTGAAACACAGGACACTTTAGCAGTAATTCCTGACAGTAGTTATGCTTCTGTTTATCAGACCACCATTGATTTTTGCAAAGAGAATGGTGCCTTTGATCCTACAACAATGGGGACAGTTTCGAATGTTGGGCTCATGGCTCAAAAGGCTGAGGAATATGGATCTCATGACAAGACTTTTCAATCACCCGGCAATGGCGTGATTCGTGTCATTGACGCTGAGGGTAATACTCTAATCGAACATTCAGTTTCTGGTGGAGATATATGGAGGATGTGCCAGACGAAGGATGACCCAATAAGGGATTGGGTGAAGCTTGCAGTTAACCGTGCTCGTGCCACTGGCGATCCTACAGTGTTCTGGTTAAATCATCAAAGATCTCATGATGCTGAACTGATTAAGAAAGTGGAATCTTACCTAAAAGATCATGACACGGACGGATTAGATATCCAGATTCTAGAACCTGCAAAGGCGACACTGCTTTCTCTTGAGCGTATCAAGAAAGGTAAGGATACAATTTCTGTAACAGGTAATGTATTGAGGGATTATCTCACTGATCTCTTTCCAATCCTTGAGCTTGGCACTAGTGCAAAGATGTTATCAATAGTTCCGCTAATGAATGGTGGTGGATTATTTGAAACGGGTGCGGGAGGGTCTGCTCCTAAGCACGTGCAACAATTCGAGCAGGAAAATCATCTGAGATGGGATTCATTAGGTGAGTTTTTGGCGATGGCAGTTTCGCTAGAACATATGGCTGAAAATTTTGATAATAATAAAGCGCGGATACTTGCTGCAACATTGAATGCTGCGACTACAAAATATTTACTGGAAAATAAATCTCCTTCAAGAAAAGCAGGTGAGCATGATAATCGCGGAAGTCATTATTATCTTGCCCTTTACTGGGCTCAGGCACTGACAGACCAGAATGAGGATGAGGAACTCAAGAAGGAATTTGTCTCGATTGCTGAGTCATTGGAATCGAATGAAGAGAAGATAGTTTCAGAACTTATGGGAGTGCAATGCAGTCCCGTTGATATTGGAGGATATTATCGACCCGATGAGGAGAAAGTGTTGGCGGCGATGCGACCAAGTCAGATATTCAATGATATTATTGATCAGATTTAAAAGAACATATTAGCGGGATTAGTAGTAGGATCTATTTTTAGAAGAACTATATAATTTTGAGTTTCCTACTATATTTATTGGGAATTTTTATTAATTCAATTACGTCCTAGGGTTGCTTCTTGCTAACGTTTGATGAACAATTAATTTATGTTTTTTGCAGACTTGGGTGGATTTCACAGGATCATATTCCGATTTATTGCATTTCTATTAATTGTTAATGCCTTTGGTGCAGAAGATAGCGGCAAACATTGGTCCTTCGTATCGCCAAAAGTTTATTCTGTTCCAAAAGTTAAAACTGAAGCATGGGTTAAAAATGAAATTGATAACTTCATTTTGGCAGATCTAGAAGATTCTGATATTACACCTGCCAAGGAGGCTGAGCCAGCTCAGCTGATCAGAAGAATTTATTATGATTTAATTGGTTTGCCTCCGAGTCCTGAAAAAGTAGAAGAATTCTTAAAAGACCATTCTCCTGAGGCCTTTACAAGGATCGTAAACAATTTACTGGATTCGCCACAGTATGGGGAGAGGTGGGGTCGTCACTGGTTGGACGTTGCCAGGTATGGTGATTCCAACGGAGGAGATGAAAACCATGCTTACCCTCATGCCTGGCGTTATCGGAATTATGTCATTGATGCATTTAATAGTGATTTACCTTACAATGAATTTATAATTGAACAGTTGGCTGGAGATCTTCTTGAAAGTAATTCTAATGAACGCCAACGTCGTGTGACCGCTACTGGTTTCCTTGCAATAGGCACAAAGATTTTGGCGGAAAAAGATGGGGTTAAGAAAAGAGCTGATATCATTGATGAACAGATTGATACTATGAGCCGTTCTTTTATGGGCATAAGTGTCTCTTGTGCTCGTTGCCATGATCACAAATTTGATCCTATACCAACGGTAGACTATTATGCTCTTGCTGGAATATTTCACAGTACTAAAATAGAAGATCAGTCTTTGAGTAAACCTGAAGATGAGCAGAGAGAAGCAAAAAAGAAAGCGCGCCTAGAGCTGATTAAAGATCAGTTAGATGATCTTGAAGGCAAGTTCTCTGAGTTCGTGGATGAAGAATCGGTTGTGCAGTGGGAAGCTGAAAAATTTGTTCGTGGCAATGTGTCCATCATTCAAGGAAATAATGACAATGAAGCTACTTATATATCTGATCCTGGAAGCCAAGAAAATTTTGCCGAATATGAGATAAAAATTCAAACCGAGGGGACTTACTCTGTTGATTTCCGTTATGCTGCGGAAAGGTCAAGACCGGGGAGTTTGATTATTGATGGTGATAAGGGTAAGATGATTCCAGTGCTGGCTGACGTGACTGGGGGATGGAGTTCAGAGTATCAGCGATGGAATCACGAAACGTATGTCCATTTAAATTCTGGAGAACATGTTTTCAGAGTCGAATCTAAACCGCTAATGTCTCACCTGGATCGGATCCGTTTGACGCGCGTTCGCTCTCCCGACCAAGTGAAGTCATTGCGCTTAAGGATCGATAATTTGAAGGATGAGAGGGCGGGGATCCAAACTGATAAAAATACATACAAGGTCATGGCAGTTCAAGACGGTGATGTGGCTGATACAAATATTAATTTAAGGGGTAATCCGCATGAAAAAGGAGAATTAGTTCCTCGCGGATTTCTTTCAAGGGTTTCTCCCCGCAATGTTCTTGCCTGTGATGATGTTTCGAGTGGGAGGCTTGAGTTGGCAAAGTGGATGACCTTGCCTGATCATCCGCTCACGGCAAGGGTCATCGTGAATCGAATTTGGTATTGGCATTTTGGTAAGGGAATTGTTTCTACTGTAGATGATTTTGGAACGACGGGAGCTGAGCCTTCTCATCCAGAGTTATTGGATTATTTAGTAAATGATTTTATACGAAATGGTTGGTCTATTAAGATCCTTCATCGTAAGATTATGTTCTCCAATACGTATCAGATGGGAGCGGATAATTCCAATTCATTGGCGGAAAAGAAAGATCCTGGAAATTCACTTTACTGGCATCGTGATGTGCGCCGCCTTGAGGCGGAATCTTTTCGAGATTCAGTACTAATGGTTTCCGGTAACTTAAATATGGACCCTCCTTCTTCACCTCTTGTGGTAAAGAGCCAAGACCCATCACCTTCGGATCTTCTCAAGAATCGTCAGAGCTATGAAAATTATCAATACCGGAGCGTTTATCTTCCTGTTGTGCGTTCTCATTTGTATGACTTGTTGACTCTTCTTGGATTCCCGAACGCAACGACTACCGTTGGGCAACGTTCGCAAACCACTGTGCCTACTCAGGCCCTATTGATGATGAATAATCCATTTTTAATTGGTCAGGCTCAAAGCCTTGCTCTTAGAATCGGAGAAGGGAAAGTGCGTGAGTTATATTTAACGCTTTTTTCTAGAGTTCCAAACTCTGAGGAGATGCATTGGATTAGTCATTTTGTTGATAAGCATTCAAAGATAAGTGGAAAGAAAAAAGCCTGGGAGTCATTGTGCCATACGCTATTAATTTCGAATGAGTTTCTCCATGTCTGGTAATTTTATTTCACGAAGAGAAGCGCTAAATCGCATCTGTGTTGGGTTTGGGGGCATTGCTTTGAACTCTATTTTACAAGAGAATTCTTCTGCAGATTCAGGAATCCATTTTCCGCATCAGATTGCTCGTGCAAAAAGAATAATTTTCTTATTCATGCACGGAGGCCCATCGCATGTGGATCTCTTCGACTATAAACCGAAACTTTATAGTGAGCATGGCAAGCCGTTGCCTTTTCCTGAACGATCTGTCCAATTCGCTGCAAGAGGTAATATTTTTGCTCCTCCATGGAAGTTTCGACAAGTTGGTCAGTGCGGTCACTGGATGTCCGAACTTTGGGAACATCTTCCGGAAGTTGCAGATGATCTATGTATGATTAATTCATTATGTGAAACTAATGTCTCACATGGTGGTGCTTGCATGAAATTGCATACTGGTGATGAGGCACTACTTAGACCGAGCATGGGTTCATGGGTCAGCTACGGTCTTGGCACCGAAAATAGAAACCTCCCAGCATTTGTAACTATTTGTCCAACTTCTCTTCATGGGGGAGTTAATAATTTTGGATCGGCTTTCCTTCCAGCGCAGCATCAAGGTGTTCCGTTAGGAACGCCGGGGTATCCTAATACTCCGGCAAAGAATGCTCAGTTCCATTATATGCGTCATCCTAGTGCTGGTAGAAGAGAACAAGAATTACAGATTGAACTTTTACGTAAGCTTCACGGTTCAAATAATTTCGGTGGAACGGATTTGGATGCAAGAATGTCTAGCTTTGAATTAGCTTTCAGGATGCAGATGACTGCTCCCGAAGCTACGGATCTTTCAAATGAATCAAAAATGACCCGTGAACTTTATGGTATGGACGGCTCTGAGACAGATAATTTCGCCAGACAATGTATTCTTGCTAGGCGTTTAGCTGAACGAGGGGTCCGGTTCATTCAAGTAAGTCATGCAAATAGTCTTCCATTTAATAATGAACAGTGGGATCAGCACTCGCATTTAGAGAAAGGACATTCAATTAATGTGAAGCAAATAGATAAGCCAATTACTGGCCTCATAAAGGATCTCAAAACCAGAGGATTACTTGAAGACACATTGGTCATTTGGGGAGGAGAGTTTGGAAGGACTCCAACATCTCAAAAAGGCAATGGTGAAGTGGGCCGTGATCATCATCCGGACGGGTTTACTATGTGGATGGCTGGTGGCGGTGTAAGGTCGGGCATTAGGTACGGTGCTACTGACGAGTTTGGTTATCATGCTATTGAAGATAGAATGACGATTCATGATCTTCATGCGACTATACTTCATATGCTTGGACTTGATCATACTAGGCTTACTTTTAATAGTAATGGCAGGGAGTTCCGACTCACTGATGTGCATGGTGAAGTTGCACATAAGATAATGGGCTAAATTTCAAATTATCAGGTCCTGAGAGTATACTATTGTGAAGGATTTTCTAGCCATGCTAATAGGTCAAGAATTTCATCCATAGTAAATAAGTTCAATAGACCTGATGGCATAAGAGAAACTTTAGAGTTTGAACGCTCGATGATATTGGCCTTATCGATTTTAGTTGTTTTATTTGGATAAAGTGAATTTTCAGCAATTTGGATATAGGGTACACGGTAATCTAAATTTGGTATGACTTGACCCCTGAGAATGGTTCCTTCTTGGAGCTTCAATTCTACCGCTTGATAATTTTCTGCTATAGAATTAGAAGGTAATAATATTTCTCGAAGTAGATCTTCTCTTCCGAATCGGTTCGCTACGTTGGTCAGATCTGGGCCGATCGGATATCCAATTCTACCGTATTGATGGCATCGACTACAGAGAGCTAGCTCGAAAACTTTTTCACCATTCATCAAGTTGCGCTTGTCTATATTGAAATTTAATAGTCCTTTAAATTTTTCAATGTTCCATGAATTAGTAACGGAACGATCTGATCGATCAGGAAATTCAGGCAAGGACGGGCGAGAGGCAAGGACGGTACTGAGTTTTTCTTTTTCTTTTTCTGTTAATGTTGATGTTGATTCTTTTCGAATTGCCTTGAGTGCTTGAGGTAATCCCCGTCCCCCTAAAAGGGTTTCGTATTTAGCAAGGATTCCAAAGAATATTTTCCGCGATTCTAATGACCATCCCAAAGTGGTTTTTCTTAAATGAAATAGATAATGGATTCCTTCACGCTGAGAGCAGTCTCCTTGTAGGAATTCGATAACCTTAGGAACGGTACGAACAGGGTCCAGCTCAATGAGTAATGGCGATACAGCCATATTAATTTTTGCTGATTGATAAGGGAAATTCTTTCCGAGTGATTCAATAATTTGTTCTTTTGCCTGTTCTGGGATTTTGTGTCTAGAGATTAAACGACGAATGATATTAATGTATTCGAACTGTTTGGATGGAACCATTTTCCCCCAGTCCATTAATTTGTTCAGAAGTCCATTTTTTCTCTCTATTTCCTCAGTCTCGATGAGTTCTGTAATTTCTTTTTCTGAAGCAATATTTAATTTGGCAGTTAAGTGATCTAGGTCAGGAATTGAATCTTCCAGAAAAGTGCTGTTATTAATTTTTTCAGGTGAAAAAATAAAAGTGTTAGCATTGTGTTCAGCACTAATTCTTGAAGCGTATCTAATGCGTGGATCAGTGACTTCTTCGAATGGGATGGCCGTTTTACTTTTGTGTGATTTTTCTATTCTTTTTCGTTGTTCACGGTGTTTGTGAGATGATTCATTCCTCATCTTTTCCTGCAAAGTCATGTTACGCTCATTCACTTCTTTCCCGATGTATGAGACCCGATACAGTCCGCTCTTGGTCTTTCTTCCGCCGGTCACAAAATACATTGCTCCGTCCGGACCGAAGTCCAGATCAGTGACATTTAATGGTTTACCTCTCAGAAACACTTCTGATGCGCCCATATAAGTTGACCCTCTGGTTACAAAGTGAATTGCAATAATTCTTCCATATGCCCAGTCAAGAGCATAAAGGGCTCGTTTGTATTCTTGTGGAAAATTACTCTTAGTTCCAAAACGTATTCCTGTCGGAGATCCTTTGCCGATGTGCACAGAATGCTGAGCATTATCGGGATGATCTGGATAATAGGGGGGCCATTTTCCTGTTACTGCTCTCCAGCCAAAATCTGCACCACTCGTTAAGTGTTTGATCTGGGTCGGACGGTACCAGGGAGTGCCCATATCAAATTCAGCATCAGCGTCATAGGTAAAAGCTTCACCATCCTCATTAAAATCGATTCCATATGGATTTCTTAGACCTGCACAAAAAATCTCCTTATTTCTTCCATCCGAATCCATCCGTATGACATGGCCTTCATTTTTAGGTAAGGGTAGGTGTTTATTTCTTAAGGGAGACATTCTATTTATTATCCCTTCAGGTAAGTTCACTGAGTCACCATTAATTGCGTATATTTTACCTTCAGGACCCATTGCTAGATCGTTTCTTCCGTGTCCAAATCCACCTTCACTCATGTGGAGAAGATTCCTTGTTTCGAATGTTCCGTCTTCATCTTTATCTTCTAACCGATATAGAGATTTTGAGTTGTTAGCATGAACGTACAGTGCTCCATGAGCGTATAGGAGTCCTCGACATTCTTTCAGATCATCATTTATTTTTTCTGCTTTAACAATTTTCTCGGAGTTATCTGACAGTGAATACCTGATCAATCCTTTGCCTTCCCGTGCCACCGTGATCCGGCCCTTAGGATCGAAGGCAATGTTTACCCATGAACCTTCTTCGGGTAAGGCTGAACGGAGCAGTTCGACTTTATAGTTTGGGATGATTTGGAAGCTTGATGGGTCAGTAGCTTTCTCTGAATTACTAGCTCGGTTCCATTGTGTATAATCATCGACTTCATTAATCAAGAGGTCCGATAAATTCCACCATTTTTCGACGGCCAAGTCACCCAAACTTATGATTTTTGAATTAGTTCCTTCGGGTTTCCAGTCTGCCGAAGTTGCAATGATTTGATTTTTGTTAGAATGATCAACGAGTTCAATTTTTAGTGCTAATGCAGGTGTTTTTCCTGTTGATTGTGCGCTTAGAATTATTTCATTTTTACCATCAACCAGATGATCCAATATGTTAACTTTCAGCACTGGCCCAAATCCTTCAGCGATTCCGACTAAATCATCGTTTAAGACAACTGAAACGTTGGCATAATCCGATACAATACGTAATTCTGCTGACATTAAATCTTCGAGTTTTTTCTCAAAGCCGTATCGTATTGTTGTCTTTTTTTTATTTTTCGTCCATATCCATTCAGGTAACGCAAAAGTATATTGCGTGAGGATGATTAGAAAAAGACTCAGAATAAAACCGCGGAAGAACATGATGTGAAATTAGCTAATAGGTAAAAATAGAACAAGCTCACAGAAAAAAGGCTTATCTAAATACTATATTTTCCAATCTTTTAGAGAGAAAATCTTTATGTTTCAGCGTTCCTTTTGAGTGATTTTTCTGAACTGAATAGAGAAAATTTATGGTATGATTAATTAATCTAATAAAGAGCCTCCGCAGGAACTGCCTGAACCTGCAGTGCATCCAAAGCAATGAGTACCTGTTCTTATAGGCGCAGTAGAAAATTCTTTTAGATTAATTTCCCATACATTGATTGAATCTTTTTTATTAGATGTGGGTAAGTTCAGCATTTGGTTAAAATCACAATCAAAAACCTCACCGAGCCAATTAACGTTAATTGTGTCCCTGCACATTAGCCCGTCAATAGTTTTAGGATTGAAGGCATCTTTTAAAAGTGAGTTGTAATCATTGAGCCGGCCTTCTCTTTTGAGCCAACTGGCAAATCGGGCAATGGGCATATTGGTAATACAGTAAAGCTGATCGAATTCGATTTTAAAATGATCCTTCATCATTGTCTTGTATTGGGCTTCAAGATCTACTTGGTCCGGTGGCAGGAAATCGCCGGAAGGATTATAAACGAAGTGGATCTTTAGCCTTGAATCTGATCCGTAACCTAGCCTATTTAATTTTTGAAAAGCAGAGATACTTTTTTTGAAGACTCCGTTACCTCGTTGCTTTTCCACGTTCTCTGGTTCGTAGCAAGGCATTGAGGCAATAATTTCAACTTCATGTCTAGCAAGAAATTCAGCGACCCATTCATATCCCGGTTCCTCAATGATGGTGGCGTTGAGCCTATCAATGATTTTTCGAGGAGTGGGAAAATTTCTTACTTCTTCAACTATCCTGCGGAAGTCAGGAATCATTTCCGGTGTGCCTCCCGTAAGGTCAAGTGTTGGAATATTTGTCATTGAAAACCAATCCAGAATTTTGGTAACTGTATCGGATTGTATGACTTCTTTGCGGTGCGGTCCTGCATTCACATGGCAGTGCGAGCAGGTTAAATTACATAGCTTGCCAAGGTTTAATTGCAGGACCTGAGGATCTTGCCGGTCGAGTTGGATTCCTTCTCTGACAAGAGTCTCATTAAAATTGCAGGTTCCTTTCAATTTATTCAAACTGATTAATACAGATACTTTAGATTATAAAAATTACGGAGAATTGTAATAGCGATATGTAGTATTTTGTCCTTCCTTGTGCTATCTTCAATAAAATGTTACTTTAGTTTAAATGACATCAAGTACACTAATTACCCTAGGCGTATTAGCCGGCATTTTCATTATTGCTGTTCTTATGATAGGCGGCATGTACAACTCGCTTGTCAAATTGCGCAATAAATTCGAAAATGCATGGGCTCAGATTGACGTCCAACTAGAGCGTCGCTTTGATCTGATCCCTGACCTTGTTGAAACAGTTAAGGGTTACATGAAGCATGAGAGGGAAACTTTGGATGCGGTCATTCAGGCTCGGAACACGGCCGTACAAGCAAGAAAGAATACATCTTCAAATATTGGAGATCCGGATAGCATGGGAGCACTCATGGCTGCGGAATCAGGGCTATCCGGTGCACTGGGAAATCTTTTTGCTCTTTCTGAAAGTTATCCCGATCTCAAGGCCAATCAGAACATGAGCACATTGCAGGAAGAGCTCAGTACGACCGAGAATAAAATTGCTTTTGCAAGGCAACACTTCAATGACAGCGTGACTGCTTACAATACTAAGCGAGAAGTCTTTCCGTCTAATATTGTTGCTGGACTCTTTGGGTTTAGAGACAGAGCACTTTATGAGGTGAGTGAGGATAAGAAAGAAAAGGTTACTGTTGAGTTTTAAGTTCCATTACTTTGTTGATGGTTATTCCTAGGGAATGGATTTCTTTGATCGTCAGGAACTTGCAAGGAAGAATTCCAAGCATCTTATTTTCTATTATATTGTAGCTGTCATTGGCATTGTATGTTCTTTCGGATTTGCAGTATTGGGAGCTAGGTACCTGTTTCTAGTCCAGCAATCTGCCCAGACAAATTCATTAGTGAGGCAAAGTTTTTTTGATCCAGAATTTTTTCTTTATTCTGCGTTAGGAGTATTGGTATTAATTATATTATCTACGTTATTTAAAATTTCGACTCTGTCCGAGGGTGGGGCCGCGGTGGCTAAATCCCTAGGCGGAAAGGAAGTGGACCCAACGACCAAGGATCCGCGTTACAAAAGGCTCATTAATGTTGTCGAAGAGATGTCGATTGCCTCAGGCGTTTCTGTTCCGAGCATCTATGTAATGGATCAGGAGGATGGAATAAATGCTTTTGCTGCCGGTCATTCATCTAGCAATGCAACAATTGGTGTGACTGCTGGTTGTCTTAATAAATTAAACCGTTCAGAATTACAGGGTGTCATTGCTCACGAATTCAGCCACATTCTGAATGGTGATATGCGGCTTAACATTCGCATGATGTCAGTTCTGTACGGCATTCTGATGATGTTCATAGTAGGTAAATTTATGCTACGAAGCTTTGGTCGATCTTCTTCCCGGTCCAGATCCAACTCAAAGGAAGGGGGCGGAGCAGCTTTCATAATTGTCGTTTCACTTGCCTTACTTCTCATTGGATTGATGGGGTCGATTATGGCCAAACTCATTAAGGCTGCCGTTTCTCGTCAACGAGAGTTCTTGGCCGATGCTTCAGCCGTTCAGTTCACTCGGGACCCTTCAGGTATTTCTGGAGCTCTCAAAAAGATAGGAGGTTTTGCTGGTGCAAAAATTGAACATCCGAGAGGGGAGGAAGTAAGTCACATGTTCTTTGGATCTTGTTATAAGAAAAAATTATCCAATCTCCTTGCAACACACCCTCCAATAGATGACCGGATACGAGCCATCGGAGGTGCTTCCGATGGATTTCAAACTTTGCCAGAGGAATCAGAATTAAATTCAGATCAAATCAGTATGGATGAGACGCAGTCCTTGGCCTCTTCTTTTTCAGATTCGAGTACGCAGAGGTCTGATCCTGAGAAGGGTTTTTTCCAGGAAAAAGATCTTAATCAAATTGGTCAGATCATGGCGGATCAGGTAGTTGTTGCCCAGAGAATTGTTTCCGAGATAGATGAGTCTTTGATTTCATTAGTTCATCAGAAGTCGGGGGCACTCGCTGTTGTGTATTCGCTACTCCTTTCAGAAGAAGACTTAGTGAGAGGAAATCAATTAAAAGTCATTAAAGGAACGTGTGAGAGTGAGGTGTCTAAAACTTTTATGACTGTTTCAGATCAGGTCATAGACATGCACTCAACAAAAAAGATTGCCTTATTGGATCTTGCTGTTCCCGCTCTTAGGCGCCTTTCGCCCGAAGAGTACGGACAATTCTGTGAGATCATTAATGAGCTGATTAACATTGATGAACAGGTGAACCTCTTTGAATTCATGATACAGAAAAACATTAGACTTCATCTAGACACTTTCTTTGGAAGGATCCAGCCTCCGAACGAAACGATTAAGACCTTATCTAAACTAAATCATGAATCTTCTGTTCTCCTTTCTGCTATTGCAGGTTTTGGTAATGAAGATGAACTTAATCGTCTCCAAGCCTTCAAAAAAGGAGCTACCGTCCTTGAATTGTCCGGCACTGGAAAACTTAAGTTCTTGCCCCCAGAGAATTGTGGAATAGGTCAAATGGATGAGGCCCTAAAAGCGTTTGAGAAGTGCGTTCCGACACTAAAAAAGACTCTTCTAATTGCTTGTGGAAAGGCAGCCATTTCTGATGGTAAAATTACCAGTAATGAAGCTGAGATTCTTCGGGCTATTGGAGATTCTATGGGGACTCCAATACCTCCTTTCGTTTATACCTAAAACTGAGAATGGACAGAGAGTAATCCTGAGGCTTAGTAGGAGTAAGTGAACTTAGCTCAGCAACAGAACGTGCCTCGTGTGTCTTGGTGGATTTGGCCAAACCTTTTAGGCATTGATGCGCCTACGGTGGCTGTCGTTTGGCAATACTTTTTTGCCTGTAATTTCAGTGTAAAGATACCCGGATCGAATTATCTAACCCTGTTCTTTGTGGTTTGGGTCATTTATTCAGTGGACCGGTTATTGGATGCACGAATGTTGAAGCGACCTGAGGAGGCATCTTTAAGGCACTTATTTTATCATAGGAACTATCGTATGGCTTTTGTTTTCACTGGGATCCTGATCGTTGTGACTACTTTATTATGCCTTTGTTTCCTTCCGATGGAATTGATAAAAACAGGATCATTCGTTGGTGCTTTTGTTGTGGTTTATTTATTGCATCAAATTTGGGCCAAGGGCCCGATGATGATTGTTATACCTAAGGAAGTGTTTATAGGGATGGTCTTTGCGGTTGGAGCTACATTGACTGGGCATACTTGGTCCGGAGAATTTATTCCGGATGCTTTCTTTTCGCCTTCAGTAATTATTTTTGGGGTGTTATGTTCAATAAATTGCATTGCCATTTCAGTTTGGGAACGCAGTCATGATGTGGAGAATGATTTGAATGCTCTGCCTCAGTTTTTTCCTCAAGTCGTAAAATTATTTCCAACTATTGCGTGCGCAGTCTTTATTTCTTTAATGGTATTTAGTTTTACGAACCATGAACATGTGGGATTTCCTATTTTCATAGCTTCTGGTATTGGTTGTGGGTTCATTGCTATTCTTTCTTTTTTTGATGGTAAAGTTTCGAGTCAATTCCTTCGATTTGCGGCGGACATGGCGGTGATGGTACCTGCTTTATTATATGTTGCCTTGTGGTTATGAGCTTTGATCGGATAGCTCATCATTATGAGCGAACAGAGTCGATTGTTTTTGGTAAAGATCTTCAACGCATACGTTGCAGTCACATGGAGACTTTTCTTGATGCTGAATCAATTTTGTTGCTTGGAGATGGGGACGGTCGCTTTCTTAAAGCACTGCTAGATTCGGGTTGTTCAGCAAAAATAATATGCGTGGATTCGAGTCAAAGGATGTTAAAGTTAGCTGAGTCTTTGACAAAGGATTCGGCGTACAATGTCCGTTTTGTTTTTAGTAAAATAGAAGATTATGATCCCCCTGATTCTTTTATTCCTGATGTAATTGGAGCACATTTTTTTCTCGATTGTTTTAGAGAGGATGAAATTCTTGTCATTCTTGGTCGTATATCTGGATGGAGCAAAGAACATACGAAATTGGTTATTAGCGATTTTTCGATTCCTGAAAAAAGGGGATTCACGAGAGTGATTGCCAAATTATTAGTCTGGAAAATGATCGTCTTTTTCCGAACTTTTACAGGTATTTCAGCTTATAATCTTCCAAAAATAGAGCAATTGCTATCAGAGATGAGCTATAAGTGTTTAAAAAAAGAGACTCTACGTAACGGTTTAATTTGTAGTTGGGTATGGCAATTATAAGGCGCTCTAAAAGACCTTGAACCGATCTCTGTAACTGGTAAAGTAGAAGTATCAAATGCTCCGCGATATATTAAGTGAATTGCTTATATGTAATTGCAATTTTTGACCAAAGAAAAAAACCCCAATTAATTAGAATTAAAATCCCACTAGAAAATAAAAAATGAAAGCTAAGTTCAACCAGAAAGGTTTCACTCTTATCGAACTATTGGTGGTCATTACGATCATTGCAATCCTGGCCAGTGTGTCTATGCCGGTATTCTCATCAATCCAGCGCAAGGCGAAATTAAACAAGTCATTGCAACAGGCGAAGGGAATTTATACAGGCATGTATTCTCTATATGGTGCAGATGGATTTCTTCCTGAGGAGGACAATTCAAATGATATTCTCAAGGATGTTGCAATAGATATGGATTCTGAAAAACCATTTTATGTCGCAGGTTCTATGTGGCATGGCAGAGGCAATACTTCTGGCGGAGGTGATGATCTACATGAAAGAAGTACACCGGCAGGAATTGCTCTTGAAGCAGGTGAGAATCATTACGCTGTAAATAAGACTTCAACTTTCGAGCCTCGTTATCCGATCCTTTCTTCTGGTTTTTCACAGACTCCAGGGAAATATGCTCAGGAAAAGACAGAGCTTGGTGGAATCTGGGGAGGTATGGAAGCAGTGTGCATCTATGGTGATGGTAGCGGTGAAGTTGTTAGATTGAATGAACAATACAGAGGAATGAAAGATATTAAGGGAAGTCAGATCGACATTTTCAAATATCAAGGAAAAGTGAATATGGTTAATCCTAAACGCGGAAACTAAAGCGTTTTTCTTATTACTTATTTTATTTAAACCGGACTCTGATCATTCAGGGTTCGGTTTTTTTATTCCTACATTCTTAATCTTATCTAAATTCGGATCAGTGTTAGAGACGGTCCTGAATCCAATATAATTGGTCTTGTGATTTCGGGTATTAAGAATTTTTCTGGTTGTGATTTGTGGCATTTTAGAATGGGAATAATTAAAATTCCCACCACGCACGATAGGAACAAATTCACCGAGAATTTCAGGGTCAGGTTCTTGACTGCTTGTCCATTCACTGACATTACCAAAGAGTCCGCAAACCCCTTCCTCACTGATATCGGCTCGGAATGTATCTATAGGCTTCCATGCAATAAAGTTATCATTGATTGGCTCTAATACTTTGAGTTCATTACCCCAAGGATATAACCTTCCATACTTACCTCTTGCAGATTTTTCCCATTCTTTTTCAGTGGGTAATCTACGGTTTTTCCATTTTGCGTATGCATAGGCATCCCACCAGTCTACGTAAATTACCGGACAATTTAGATTAACTGAATTCCCTTCATATTTTGCCCCCAGGTTTGCAGCTTTATAATATTCATCCCAATTGTTTGGCTTATGCTGAAATTTCTCTATTGGCTGATCAGGGTGATCAAACTCATTGTCGTTTGAAGAGCTAATTACGTCTAGGAATGCTTTGTACTGAGCAATTGTGATTTCATATTTGTCGATCCAGAAAGTTGGTAATGTTTCTGTAGTGTCTTTTTGATAGGTAAATTCCCCACCTTCGATTCTGATCATAGTATCAGAATAGTTGATTATTGATTCAGGTGATTTGATGTTCGGGCTAAATATAAGGTAAGCCGTTGCTATTAATAGGATTATGGCAGGGAATGCCCAAATTCTTGAAATTTTATTACGAGGAATGATTGAGTCATCAGGTAGATGAAGTGTTTCAGAAGGGCCTTTCTCACTTTTACTGATGTTTTGATTTAGTTTTTCCCATGTGTTGGGGCCCGATTCATGGCGCATGACTTCCAATAAAATGGACCCAGCTTTACTTTTATCTTCATCGATAAATTCTTGCAGTATTTTACCAAGATAACGGATATTGTTTTCTTCTGTAGTGTTTTTCCTTTGATGGTTGATTGCTGTGTTCGCAATTCTAGTCATTCCGTCTGGGTTCAAATAGATGTGTGACGCTTTGAGTGTTTGGTGGTTTATCTGGTTGTGCTTAAGATACAATTGGGTTTCTACGACGGTTTTGAGGAGCTTTATTATATACTCGTCACTTAATTTAATTCCGTAATGATGAGCATTAGATAGATTTTGCCCTGAGATTAATTCGCTGGTATAAAATAAGGTTCCTTCTTCTTCATGGCCTTCATAAATTGCGGCGATGTGTGGATGGGAAACTTGTGCTTTTGCTCTGACAAGTTCACGGAATCCATTCACTGAATCCTCATTTTCACTGAGCTTTGGATTAAGTAAGATTAGTGTTACTTTGCGATCAATGGAGAGCTGGGTAGCTTCGTGAACTTCAGTATCTCCTTCGCTTCTGATGAATCGAAGTAGTTCATAATCACCTAATTTTTTTCCTGGCGCCGTTAAAGTATTAGCCAAAGGAATCTCTTCTTCCTCCTTGGACTCATTGATTCTTATTGGATTAACAGGGGATTTGGGGGCGGTTTTTTCTACGGGAACTTTTGGATGGATCTGGTTCCGGTTAAGCCATTTCTCAATATTTGATTTGTCAGCTTCATTGAACGTACAAATTTTTATTTCACGATATTCTTTTAAGATTCTTTCCTTAAAACCATCTAGTGAGTTCGTAGCATCAATGAGGATGTCTATTTCAGCCTCCTCGAGCGCTGTTTCGGGAGATTTGCAAACTCTTATATGATATTCTTCAAATCTTTCCAGAGTACTGACAATTATGTCAGTGATTTCTGTGTTATTTGAGATGATCAAGGCAAGCATATTATTTCTAGGAAGCTTTTAACCAGCAGCTTTTTTAATTTGGAAATAACGAACCTTCGATGAATGATTCTACACCTAATTTTTTCGGTTCTAAGAGAATCCTAGGTTCTGCATATATGTCCTGGATGAGGTCCTTGTAATAGAGTCTTGCAACGAATCCATGATAAGAGCGTTTACCGAAGTTTTTTATATCTTCCTGAGAAAGTTGAGGCATGTAATAATTCCAGTTAACTATTTCTATGTTTGATGTTTGCCAATTAATTGGTTTTGTTATCCATGTTGCGGATGGAGGATCAGCACGTGTTCTTTCGACTTTGCTCCCATTAACAAGATCGTAAAAATCTACTACCAGGGAAATATCTTTAGGATCAATTGGTTCATTGATGCTCGAGATAATTTCCATTTTAACATTAACTGATTCACCCTTAATTTCTTGAGGTTTGGTATTGGCACGCATTAATCCGAATGTAAATCCAGCGCTTTTCTTCTTTGTTTCTGAGCCGTCATCGGAGTTCTTTTTTAACTTTATGATCTGATAATATTCACCTCCCCTATCTTCACCGAGATCCATTATCTTTGTCAGTTCGTTTTCAGCTTTTTGCTGTAGGGACATTGATACGTAGGTTAAATGAAGTTCCCACATGGCTCGTGGGTTTTGTGGTGAAATCTCTTTTGCTTTTCGCAATTTTTTAAGTGATTCCAAAGTTTCCCCTTTTTTTCTTAAGGCTACTCCGATCTCAATGATTTCGAGAATCTCTTGATCTTGTTCCGAAACAGTGAAGTTATCATTGGTTATTATGGGTTCCTTTGGTGTCTCAGGTTCAGAGGATGAGGGTAATTCTTCTGAGGGCTTAGTTGGGGCTGGATCCGGAGGAGTTGGAGTAGTTTTTGAGGCTTTATGAGCGGGGCTATTTTCTTTTGGAACTTCTGTATTTTTTTCTGTTTTCGTTTCGTTTTTGTCCACAGAAGGCGGAGCTGGAGTAGGTTCTTTTTTTGAAACTTCCTGATTTAAGTTAGATTGAGGTACAATCTGAATATTACCTCTGAACCATAAAGTGAGCATGATTCCGATTAGTATGAGTATTGTTATATTGTAGCCAAAATTAGGCATTAATACTTTCTTTTTTTTGGAGGAGGACATGCGATAAACAACTATAACCCATTATAGCATAAGAAGCGAAATCCCTTCATTAGGAAGTAGAATTATCCCTGAATTGAGTGTTTTATATTTAAAATAGAAATTTATGCATCCTTCGACCAATACTCCGGTAATACCGCGTTCTTTGGACCTGAGTTTATCTCCTGTTCAGGTTGCAAAGCGGTTGAGGCATTTGCCTGGATTTCTTTTTTACGATACAGCTACCACATCATCTGAGATGACTTCACCAGGCATAGTGTCAATCATAGGTGCTATGCCGGACATGATTGTTTGTGGGCAATTGAATGAGGATCTGGACAAGCTAAGGGAGATTCTCAAAGAAGACGAAGGATATTGTGCACAGGTAGATTGTGGTGTGCCCTTGGGTGGATTATTCGGACACATTGAATTTGATGGATCTTACCACTTTGGCAGATACAGGAAATTATTAATCTTCCGCCACGACCGTAAAGAGTGGCTCGATGTGGGGAATTTATCAAAGTGGATTAATTATAATGAATCAAAAGCGGAGCAAATTTCTAATATTACCTTTTCCGGAGGTCTTGGTCCTGATCTGTTTTGTTCGATGGTAGAAAGGGCTAAGGAATATATCGCGGCCGGTGATATTTATCAGGTGAATCTGTCCCAGTGCTTTGAGGCGGATTGGCCAGAGACAAGAGATCCGTTTGATCTTTATCTAAGGCTTCGTGATTGTTCCCCGTCACCTTATGCTGCTTTTTATGAAATTTCCGAACGTGCGATCATTTCGTCATCCCCTGAATGTTTTTTGAATATGAGTGGTCTTGGAATTGCGACCAGACCCATAAAAGGAACTCGTCCTAGGTTTAATGATCCTGGTCAGGATGAGCGTTCTGCCTATGAATTAATGACTTCTCCAAAGGAAATTGCGGAGCTTGTAATGATAACAGATCTTGAGAGGAATGATCTTGGGAGGGTCTGTGAGTATGGTAGCGTTCGTGTTGCAGAGTTATTGAAGCTTGAAAGGTTTTCTCAGGTTTTTCACTTGGTCAGTTCCATTGAGGGTCAATTAAAGTTAGGGAATGATCACGTCAGTGCACTGAGTGCGTGTTTCCCTGGAGGTTCGATTAGTGGGGCGCCCAAGCGCCGTGCTCTTGAGATTATCGATGAACTGGAGAATTGTTCCCGAGGCCTCTACACTGGAGCCATCGGCTATCTAGGAGCAAATTGGGAGAGCCAGTTCAGTATTGCGATCCGCACAGGAATTATTCAATCTGGAAAATTATCTTTGCATGTCGGTGCCGGAATTGTTGCAGATTCTGATCCGCTGGCCGAATATGAAGAAACACTTCACAAGGCCGCTGGATTCTTTGCTGCGGCCGAGGCATTTTAGTTCGAAGGTATGAAATTAATCTTTTAATTATTTCAATATTGTTATGTCGCGAAAAGACTTACTTGATTCTGTTCCTGAAATTCATCCCAGCGCTTTCGTTGCTCATAGCGCTGATCTCATAGGAGCAGTCAGTATTGGGGAGGAGGCAAGTGTCTGGTATGGTTCCGTGTTAAGAGCGGATATAGAAAAGATTGTGATTGGCTCCAGATCTAATATCCAGGACGGTTCCGTAGTTCATCTGGAATGCGAACAAGGTACATATGTTGGGCAATATGTGACGGTCGGCCATAAAGCAATACTCCATGCCTGTACGATAGATGATGAAGTTCTTGTGGGAATGGGCTCGATAGTGATGGATGGTGCGAGGATCGGAGCCCGTTCCATTATAGGTGCCGGGGCATTGGTGACTATGGGGACTGAGATTCCACCAGGATCATTGGTTCTAGGTACTCCGGCTAAGATTGTAAGGTCCCTCAGTGAGGATGAACAAAAATCACTCAAAAAATGGGCCGACAATTATGTGGATTTGTCACGTCGCTATCGTGAAGAAGGAATCAAGTAATGATGCGATCCGGAAAATCTCTTAGGAAGATGCGCCTCTTATTTATTGACTCTAATGGCTGATCAGATTTTATTCTTATCTTTATGAGTAGTAGTGTAGTCGAGGTTCAGGTGAAAGGAACTTTGCCGACGAACGGTGGGTGCGGGATTTTTATTGGTAATGATGAAAAGATCATTATTATTTATATCGATCAGATGGTCGGCAATGCGATCATGATGTTTCTTAAGGATCTGCCGAAGGAGCGCCCTCAAACTCATGATCTTTTTGGGCATGTTCTTGAATCTCTTGGCGCTAAAGTGGAGCGGGTAATTGTGAATGATTTTAAGGATGGTGTTTATTATGGGAGACTCATTATTTCAGCTGAGAATGAAATTGAGGAAAAAAAGATCATAGAAATCGATGCACGGTCTAGTGATTGTATTGCATTGGCCATACAATCGAAGTCTCCAATTTATGTGGCAAAATCAGTCATGGAGGAATCCGAAGACGTTTCCGATATTTTCAGTAAGATTGAATCTGGTAACATCTTTCCTCAGGAGGATACGGAGCAATAAAGATAAGAGCCTTTAATTAGTTAAGCTTCTCGCAGTTCCTTAATCGAGATTGACATGTCTTCGGCCTTGAAGGTTCCGGTCCCTGCCACCAATACATTTGCTCCATGATCGGCAGCAATGGATGCTGTTTTAGGCGTGATGCCGCCATCAACTTCTATGTGAAAATTGAGATTTTTTTCATCCCGTATCCTTTTTGCCTGATCGACTTTGGGCATGGTTTCTTTTTCCATGAACTTTTGCCCTCCAAATCCTGGTATTACGGTCATGATCAGGAGAATATCTATCTGTTCAAGAAAAGGTTCGGCAAGTTCGAGGGGTGTAGCGGGATTCAGTGCCAGACCGGCTGAAATCCCTAATTCCTTGATCTTAGCTATTGTCCCTCCAATATCATATTTAGGTTCAATGTGTATGGTAATGTTGCTTGATCCTGCCTCAATGAAATCTCTGATGTATTGATCCGGATGCTCTATCATGAGGTGCGTGTCCAGATAGGCGTCAGCAACTGTATTACGAACATGCTTTACGAAGTTCGGACCAAAGGAGATATTATCTACAAAGTGTCCGTCCATGATGTCCAGATGCAGCCAATCACCACCCGCAGCAATTGCTCGGTGGCATTCTTCACCGAGCCGGCTCCAATCCGCGGCCAGGAGAGAAGGTGCTACTATCCTTTGGTTGAAATTTGACATGTGTAGCTACTATCTTCTGACCTCAACAACCTGCAAGTCCGGACACATTATAATTAATAATTCATTATGAGCGACATATCTCCAATTTCTTCTGATGATATTTCCATTGATCTCAACAGTGATGAGTATTTCATGGGTGAAGCTATAAAAGAGGCTCTGAAGGCTTATCAGATGGAAGAGGTTCCTGTGGGGGCCGTCATAGTCAGTGATGGCCAGATCATTGGTCGCGGTTACAATCAGGTCGAAACACTTAAGGACGCTACGGCACACGCTGAGATGTTAGCCTTAACCGCGGCCCAGGAGTCAGTAGGAGATTGGAGGCTTTCCGAATGTGATCTTTTTGTGACTAAGGAGCCGTGTCCCATGTGTGCTGGTGGGATCGTGCATTGCCGGATCCGTGCCCTTGTCTATGGATGCTCGTCTCCGAAAGATGGAGCTGCTGGTGGAGGATTCATCAATCTTTTAGAACAACCTACTCTTAATCATAGGACCGAGATAAGGTCCGGGGTCCTGGAAGATCAAAGCGCTCAAATTCTCCGTGATTTTTTTCAGGCGGCTCGCATTAAATCCAAAGAACTCGATGATTAGGAAAATTAGATGAAGATCTGATTTGTTATGGTTCTGGAAAAGCTGACCATTGCGGTCTATGTTTGTAGAGTGAAGTCATTCTTAATATTCATTATCTCCTTCAGCTGTCTTATTCTAACATCGGCTGGCAAGCCGAATATCCTCTTCATTCTTATTGATGATATGGGCTGGATGGATCTTGGGTGTCAGGGTAATGAAAATCTAAACACGCCAAACATTGATGCTCTGGCAAAAGATGGGATCCGTTTCACTGATGCTTATGCTCCGGCTCCGGTCTGCTCTCCGACCCGCGCTGCCATCATGACAGGCCAATCACCTGCCAGGCTTCAAATTACTAATCACTTGCCACATCAGGACAGATTCACTCCGAAAGATTCCAAGATTCTTCCTGCTGAGATGCTCAATCATCTGCCTCTAAAACATGTGACGCTTGCTGAGAGGCTCAAGGAGGATGCGGGATACGCTACGGCTTTCATTGGAAAGTGGCACTTGTATACCGGTAGGGAAGAAAAATATAATCCCTTGAATCAAGGCTTTGATATTAATATCGGAGGATGTTCTTACGGTGGTCCTCCAACTTTTTTTGATCCTTATAGAATTGATTTTTTGCCGAATAGAAAGGAGGGAGAGTACCTCCCAGACCGTTTAGCAGATGAAACTATTGCTTTTATTGGTGAACAAAAATCAAAGAAAAAGCCATTCTTTGTCGCTTTGTGGAATTATACTGTTCACTGGCCCATGGAAGCACCGGCTCATCTAGTAGAAAAATACAAGGATTTACCCGTTCGGGGATACAGAGATCACCGCTATGCGGCCATGATAGAGGCGATGGATAGCGCCATCGGCAAAGTTCTAAGATCATTAGATGAAATGAAAATTTCTGATGAGACTTTTGTTATTTTTAGTTCCGATAATGGTCCTTTTGGTGGAGTCGGTGATGCGAGACCATTGAGAGCAGACAAGGGGCACCTCTATGAGGGAGGAATTAGGGTGCCTCTCATTGTTAGGTGGCCAGGAAAAGTAAAACCAGGAATAACAGATCCAACGCCGATAATCTTGACTGATTTCTATCCGACTATCTTGGATGCGGCAGGACTCAGCCCCGACCCAGATTCCCGAGTTGATGGTGAGAATATCTTACCTCACCTCAAGGGTGAACAAAAATTAAAGGAGAGGTCCATTCATTGGCATTATCCAAACTTTGCCTTCCACCGCGACAATCGCCTCGGATCAGCGATCCGTGAAGGAGATCACAAGTTGCTTCACTTTTATGATACGGACAGCGTTGAGCTCTATAATGTCAGGAAGGACATTAGTGAAAAGAATGACCTATCTGCTGAGTTACCCAAATTAGCTTCAAAGCTCAAAGGCAAACTAAAGTCTTGGCTCAAAGAATCAGGAGCAGCAATGCCAAGACCAAGATAATATCCATTCATGCTAAATCTTCGTAAGATAACCAAGTCAGTCGGTGGTCGGGTCCTATTCGAGGATGCCAGTTTCACAGTTAATTATTCAGACTTCATTGCTCTTGTCGGTCCTAACGGGGCTGGCAAATCAACCCTTTTTAACATTATACTATCCAGAGACAATGCTGATTCGGGAGAAGTGCAGCGCGATGAGTGGACCACTCTAGGGTTCCTTCCGCAGGAAGGTGAAGCGATTGGGGACGAGACGGTCCTTCAGATTGCAACCGGACAGGCTGGTACCCTTGTAGAGATCGAGAAAAAATTACAGGAGCTGGAAGGTAGTGGGCAGATAGAATGTGCCGAATATTATGAGGCTCAGGCTAAATTTGATGCACTCAGTGACCCGAGCCTTGAAGCGAAGTCCAAAAAAATGCTCCGTGGGCTTGGTTATAAGGAATCAGATTTTGATCGGGCAGCAAAGGAAATGAGTGGGGGGTGGGTCATGCGAGCTCATTTGGCCAGAATCTTGGCTATGGAGCCTGACCTTCTAATGCTGGATGAGCCAACTAATCATCTGGACCTTGAAGCATTACTTTGGTTTCAGCAGTACCTTGCCAATTTTCCTGGTGCTGTGCTTCTCATTTCTCATGATCGCTCCTTCATGGATGATTTGGTTAAGGTTGTGTACGATATAGAGGATAAAAATTTAATTAACTACAAGGGTAGCTATTCGGAATTTGAAGAGGAAAAGGAAAAACGCTTCGAGCAGCGGTTTAAGGCCTGGAAGAACCAACAAAAAGAAATTGAGAGGAACCAGGAATTTATTGATCGTTTCCGTTCTGTTGCCTCCAAAGCGGCCCAGGCTCAGAGCCGGCAAAGGCAGCTTGATAAGATGGAGAGGCTAGAGAAGCCGAAACCAATCCGTAAGCTTTTCAAGATTCAATTTCCGCAGCCTACGAGGAGTGGTCAGAGAGTTGTTAGTCTTAAGGGAGTAAACATGGCTTATGGTGAAAATGTCATCTACGAGAACCTTAACGTTGACATTGAGAGGGGTGATAGGATTGCTCTTGTGGGTCCGAACGGATCTGGAAAATCAACATTAATTAAAATTATGGCCGGTGAGTTGGAGTTTCAATCTGGCGAACGGGACCTTGGACACAATTGCCGGATCGGTTACTTTAGCCAGCACCGTGCTGCGACTCTTGACCCGGAAAAAAGTGTTCTTGATGAGTGTGTGGAAGCTGCTGTTGATTTGACTTCAGATGAGTGCAGGGGGGTTTTAGGTTCATTTTTATTCAGAAAAGAGGATGTGTTTAAGAAAACAAAAATCTTATCAGGAGGGGAAAAGAGTCGTTTGAATCTGGTTAAGTTTTTACTCAATCCACCGAACTTGCTTCTGATGGATGAGCCAACCACACACTTGGATCTGATCTCGATTGACGCATTAATTATAGCACTTTCAAATTATGGAGGATCGCTGATCTTTATATCTCACGATGTGAATTTCATTAGGAAATTAGGTAACAATGTCTGGCACGTCAAGGATGGTGATCTCACCAAATATGCGGGTGACTACGACTACTATTTAGAAAAGAGTGGAGGATTGACAGATGCAAGGGCAGCGATCACGAGCTGATCTGTTTTTCTTAGATTCTTAAAGGAACTACTTGCACAAAGCACCAATTCATTCGAACTCCTTAGAATGCCTCTAACTGAATCCGATCAACCTTACATTAAAACTGACACTGGGCTCGAGTATAGATCACTTGAAGAGGGCGAAGGCGACAAGCCGGAAGCTTCGAGCACTGTTACTGTACATTATATGGGTTGCTTTGAGGATGGAGAGCAGTTTGATAGTTCATATGACCGTAATGAGCCCACGACCTTTCCTCTTTCGGGTGTGATTCCTGGGTGGACAGAAGGCCTTCAATTAATGAACCCAGACAGTAAATATCAATTCAAGATCCCCTATCAGCTTGGGTATGGTGAGGCCGGATATCCAGGCGTGATTCCTCCCAAAGCGACCCTTTACTTTGAAATTGAATTAATTTCATTTTAATGATTCCTGATCAGGTCCCCCGTATCGTTGTTATTGGTGGTGGAGCTGCGGGATTTTTTGGTGCGATTGCATGTGCTGAGGGTGCCAAAGGTGAGATAGATATTTGTGTCCTTGAGATGGGCAGAAATTTTCTTACTAAGGTCAAGATTTCCGGTGGAGGTCGTTGCAATGTGACTCATGGTCTTGAGGATACGTTTAATTTTGCCGAGCACTATCCTCGAGGGAAACGTGAACTTATCGGTCCCTTGTCCCGCTGGAGCCAGGAAGATACTGTATGGTGGTTCAGAGAGAATGGGGTTGAACTTAAAACTGAGGAGGATGGTAGGATCTTTCCAGTCACGGACTCTTCCCAGACCGTCATTGATTGTTTGATTGGGGTTGCAAAGGGAAAAGGAATTAAGGCAAAAAATAACTGTTGCGTTCACAGGATTGATAAGTCTGATGATGGTTCTTTCAGAATATGGATTAATGGCGCAGAGGATCCTATTGAGGCGGATTATCTATTAGTTGCCACGGGAGGTATACGGTCAGCTAATTCTAGAGATTTACTGGAATCTCTAGGGCATGAATTCACATTTCCGGTCCCTTCACTATTCACTTTTGAAGTGAAGGATGATCAATTAACAGAATTGTCTGGGCTTTCAGTTCCAAGTGCCAGTGTCGGTGTCGATTCGTTTGGAATGAAAAGTACCGGACCTCTCCTGATTACACATTGGGGTCTCAGTGGCCCTGTAATACTAAAATTATCGGCTCTTGGTGCGAGGGAATTAGAGCAATTAGACTATCAATTTAAGATACATGTAAACTGGCTTGGTGAAGATTGGAACTCGGAGAAATTAAGTCAGAAAATTGAGTCTGAAAGAAATTCAAATGGCTCAAGAAAGATCCTGAATAGGAGCCCCATAAGGGATGTTCCAAATAGGCTATGGAATCGAATTGTATCAGGGGCAGGTGTTGCTGATGGTCAGACCTGGTCAGAGCTTACAAGACAGGTTACTGCACAAATAATTAAATCACTTATAGCGGAGGAATTTGAGGTGTCTGGAAAGAGCTTGAACAAAGCGGAGTTCGTTACCTGTGGTGGTGTGATTTTGCGAGACCTTGATCTTAGGACGATGGAAAGCCGTTTAGTTGAGAATTTATTTTTCGCGGGTGAAGTGATGGATGTTGATGGATTTACTGGAGGATTTAATTTTCAAAGCGCATGGACAACGGGCAGAATCGCCGGTGATGAAATTGCACAGAGGTGCTCAATCTAAACCCTAATCAGAATTTCATAATGTCTGTTTTTTTATCGATCCAAAATTATCAAGATGGATTAGTCAGTAGGTTTTGTAATCCAAAAATGTTATTCATTGCTGAGACGGCCTGGTACAGAGGGGAATCAGACATTGAGGTGATCAAAGAGGACTGTCGTGAAAGGATCCTGTTCTTTGAAAAGAGAGGATTCTATCTTTTTAAGGAACCCCAAATTGATCATGAACCTCACCTTGAGAGGATGCGGGTAAGGTTAACTTCCAAGTCTTCTGAGACCAATGCCAGTTAAGGTGCTTAGACTTATTTTCTGTCTGGGATCTGATTCGTGAGTTCCTTCTCAATTTCCGAGTCCTTAGGTAAAATATTATCGACCGTGTCCAGCCTTTTTCTCAAATCATAGAGCTCTTTATTTACAATTTTACCATCTTTCACCTTGGCAACGAGGCGATGCGTTTTGGAACGAACGCTGATCGCGTCTCTCCAGTAACTAGTTGCATATTTGCGGACCGATTCCTTTTCCTTTCTTAGTATTGGGGCCAGAGAGACACCGTCCAGAGAATGATGTGTTTTGTTGAATTTGGGTTCACATAAATCAAGTAATGTGGGGTAAATGTCTAGTGTTTCCGCGAGAGCATTTGTTGAGAATCCTCCCTCAATGCCTGGAGTTCGCATCATAAGAACACTGCGGTTGGCCATTTCGAATGGGGTATGCTTTCCCCACTGCTGTGCGTCACCAAGGTGCCAACCATGATCGCCCCAGATCACAATTATCGTGTTCTTTGAAAGGCCAGTTTTTTCAAGGTGGCTTAGGACCTTGCCAATTTGTCGATCAACGTATCTTACGCAGGCAAGGTAGGCGCGCCTTGCCATATTGGCTGATTTATGATTCAGGGGTCGCTTCTTTTCATACGGAGTCGAGTACTTAAAGAATTCGCCGCTACCATGTTTGTAGGGTGAATCAAAGGGTTTCTTGTCTAAAGGGTCAGGAATGGTGATTTTTTCAAAAGCATCCCAGTCCTGTTTTGGAGCAACAAATGGAAGGTGAGGTTTAAAGAAACCTAGCCCCATGAAGAAAGGTTCTTTGCCATCTTTGAGTTGTGTCAGTTGCGAGATAGCGCTCTGGGTCAGGAGTCCGTCCGGAAGGTCCGTATCTTTTTCTACTATAAATTCCATCAGATCTTTGTGCCCTTTACCATCTTCCCGATGCTTCCCATTACCATAGGCAAAGAAAATGCCCCAACCTCTTTTCCATTGTCCCATCGGAGTAGCTAGTAGGTCCCAGGCACCAGGCATTTCATGTCTTCCGTCTCCCTTACCATTGTAGGAGAAGACTCTCCCGTCAGCGGTGTGAGATATTTTCCCAATCAGTACGGTTTTATATCCTGATCTTCTGAAAAGTTCAGGCATGGTTTGAGCGCCGGGTAATTGTTTATTTTGAATTGCTGTCTTGTCGCCGTGAAGGGCATGGTTTTGCATCGCTCCTGAGTTGATGGGGGACCTTCCCGTCAAGAGAGCGTAACGGGAAGCTCCACAAGTTGAAACCTGAACATAGTGATTTCGGAATGTGATCGCGGTTTTTGCAAATTTATCCAGGTTTGGGCTCAGTGCATAATTAACCCCATAACAACCCAATTCAGGGCGAAGATCATCGACGGCAATGAAGAGAACGTTCAGCTTCTCAGATGCCACAGAGAAGGCTACAGAAAAAGTCAGGATGATAGATGTGATCATAAATCTGATGCTTTCTAATCCAATTTTATTTGAATGCATTCTATTTTTTTTCTTTTCCATTACCTGAGAATATCGTCCTTATGTGGATAGTTCAATAAAAGCTCTAAGAACCTATTTTTGTTCTCGAGTTTCTACTATTGTTTATGGATCATAGGCTTAACCGTAAATCAATTATGAATACCCTGATTAAAACCGCCATTATATTAATTCTCCCCATTTTTTGTTCAGTTCAACTAATGGCTGAAGAGGAGAAAGCTCAGTCCAAGAGTTCCCTCAAGAAAGCTTTTATCGATGGTTCTGGTCATGGTTGGCTAACCCTTACCGGTGAAGATTTTGTGAATGTGAATTGCAATGAAGAAACATGGCGTTGGGAAAAAGGTCACGCGTTCTGTACAGGTAAGCCGGTAGGAGTCATTAGGATGAAGGAACAGATTAAAAATTTTGAAATGGTTTGTGAATGGATGCATAAACAAAAGGGAGGTAATTCCGGAGTCTTTGTCTGGGCAAGTCCTGCATCCATAAAGAATTTGGAGGCCGGTAAAGGGAGACTGCCTCATGGTATTGAGGTTCAGGTCCTAGACCTCGGGTATGCTGAAAAATATATAGCGAGGCACAAAAAGCCTGCCGATTGGTTCACTTCCCATGGAGATATTTTTCCTACAGGGCCGGCTAAGATGAAACCATTTCCTCCAGTCGCTCCGAACGGAAAGAGAAGTTTCCCATCAAAGAATCTGACCAAGGGAATTAACGAATGGAACCATTATTATGTAAGAGCCATTAATGGGGAGGTTAGATTATGGGTCAATGGTGAGGAGGTTTCTGGCGGCACTAAGTGCAATCCTGCCGAAGGTTATTTATGCCTTGAGAGTGAAGGTGCTCCTATTGAATTCAAGAATATTAGAATCAGGCCGCTGCCCTGATCTTTATTATCATACCGGATGCTATGAATCTCAAAGGACTTAATTTATGGTCCTAAGATCAAGCATATTTTTTTGGAGAAACTTCTTCTGTTACTTGCTGGCTTTGCTGGGACAAAGAGTTGAGCTTTTCATTGATAAGCGATACGGCGTTCTCCTGACTGAGTCCGTGCTTTTCTCTGAGAGCGGGAATGTTACCGTGCTCAACAAACTCATCCGGCCATCCTATCCTTACCACTGGGGTATTAATTTCAGCTTCATGGAGAAGTTCAATGATGGCTGCGCCGAAACCGTTGTACAGGACATGATCTTCAAAGGTGCAGATTACTTTCACTTTGCTAGCCATTTCCTTTATGGCTGCGTTGTCTATCGGCTTGATGAATCGCGGATTCATTAGAGCTACAGAATGCCCTTCCTTCTCAAGTGAGGAACAAGTTTGTTCTGCCATGCTGAATAAATGACCCAACCCAATGAGTCCAATGTCGTTGCCTTCTTGAATCACCTCGGCTTTACCTATTTCTAGTTTTTGTGGTTCATCTTTTGGTTTTGCTCCGGTCCCTGCTCCTCTGGGATACCGAACTGCAATGGGTCCGGAATCATGATTTATCATGGTCCATAGCATATCTACGAACTCTTCTTCATCCTTGGGTTGCATGAATACAAAGTTTGGAATATGACGAAGGTAACCAATGTCAAAGAGTCCGTGATGGGTTGGTCCATCATCTCCTGAAAGCCCTGCTCGATCCATACATAATCTTACAGGTAAATTTTGAATACCGATGTCGTGCACCAGCATATCAAATGCCCGCTGCATGAAAGTTGAATAAATGGTTAGGAAAGGCTTGAGACCTTGAGTGGCTAACCCGCTTGCGAAGAGCGCAGCATGTTCCTCGGCAATACCAACGTCAAAGTATCGATTCTTTACTTCTTCACTGTCTCTGAATGCGGTGAGTCCAGTCCCTCCAGGCATTGCTGCGGTTATGGCAGTTATTTTTTTATCCTCTTTTGCAAACTTAGTGAGATATTCACCATATATTTGTGAATAGGTTGGTACTGAGCTTGGATCCGTTTCTCCTGTCTCAATTTTATATTTTCCAAGCCCGTGAAATTTATCTGGCTTGTCGAGAGCTGGTTGGTACCCATGACCTTTCTCAGTGATAATGTGTAGAATGACTGGTTCTTTCTGTTCTTTAAGAAATTCGAAAGTCTTGATGAGAAGTGGAAGATCATGTCCATCAATCGGACCGTAGTAACGTAACCCGAATTCTTCAAATAACACGCTCGGTACGAGTACGTTCTTGGCACCTTTTTCTACTTTTGAAGCGAGACGACTCAAGCCTTTTCCCAATCTCTTTTCCACAAAGTTAGCGGCAGCGTCATGCAGTCCTGAGTAAGCCTTACTCGTTGTGATTTTATTAAAGTATTTTGCAATGGCTCCAACGTTTTTATCGATCGACCATTCATTGTCATTCAGAACGATAATGAATGGACTATCAAGGTTGGCTACGTTGTTAAGAGCTTCGAATGTTGGGCCGCAAGTAAATGCTGCGTCACCGGCAACGGCTACAACGTGATCATCAGTACCTTTTAACTTTCTTGCGGTAGCCATTCCGAGTGCCGCTGAAAGAGCTGTCCCGGCATGTCCTGCACCATAACTATCATGTTCACTTTCACTGCGCAGCAGGAAACCATTAAGGCCTTCATACTGACGAATGGTATCTATTGCACTCCATCTCCCTGTCAGCATCTTGTGAACATACCCTTGATGTGAGACATCAAAGACGAACTTGTCTTTAGGAGTTTCAAAGACCCTATGTAAGGCGATCGTTAATTCAACGACTCCAAGATTAGGGCCGAGATGCCCACCAGTTTGTGACAGGCTTTCAATAAGAACTCGTCTGATTTCAGCAGCTAAATCATTTAGTTGTTCTTCTGGAAGTTCTTTGAGATCTTTGGGGCTTTTTATTTCAGGAAAGTTCACTATTTTTTTGAGAATTTTTAGAGCTATAAAGCAAAATTAATCGTCAGTTTCCTCATCGCTGGAAATAGCATTTTCGTCAAGACTTTCCAGTGTTACTGAACCATTTGTTAGTTCTTTATTGATTTTATCAACTTTTTGCCGAGCTCCATCAATTCGGTCCCGGCATAATTTAAGCAATTTTGTTCCTTCTTCGTAGTCCTTTAAAAGTTCTTCCAGAGGAATTTGTTCACTCTCTATTCGCTCAATAATGGATTCGAGTTTTTCAATCGCTTCCTCAAATTGGAGATTTTCGTCAGTTCCTTTTGTTTTCTTTTGGGGCATTCCTAAAAATGATATCTGATCCTTTGATAATTAATGTTATTATCGAATAATGGAAAGTGAAAACGATACTTCAATTTTTGAAGGGAATTCACAAATATGGATTAATACCGATTATTTGTTCCCATTGGTATAATAGAAATAACCAATAGAACTCATTTTCTGATCTGGATATTTAAATGGTAGGCCTTCAAAAGAGTCGATGAGCCCTTGTCCACTTGGTATCCATCTCTTTTGTTCCAGATTATTTCTTATCTTGCCTGCCATGATTATGTTTTGGCCGATAAGAAGAGATCCCCAGTCCTTTTCTCTGCCATGAATTAAATCATAAAGTGGTTCATTCAATGATCTTGGAGTAATCAAAATTCCTGAAATAGGATTATTGTTGTTTTTCGATCGATCCATAATTTCACGGAGTTGTGATTTTGCTGTCGGTAACCAGAGAGCGGTCCTGTCACCGTACCAGGCAACGTCCCACGGAGAATCAGTCACAACAACCTCTTCAGGTTCCGCGCTGTCTCGAATGTGTGAAACCATAAGTCCTCGTGTGGGTTTTTCTTTGTTGCCGCCTAAGGCTCTCGGAACGCCCGGTATTAGATTTAAAACCATTGGGACTGTGCTCAGCACAATGGCAATCCATAAATGTCCGTTATCGGCAATAGTTTTCAGGCCAGGTGGGATTCCTATCCTGCTCCATAAAATTGCCAGCATTGCAATCCCATAACCTGTCATGAGCGGAATAAATAATATGTGAAGCTGGTTTGGGTCAGCGCTTCCATCAGCCAAACCAAAGAGTGACATTCCTATGACTGCAGGTATCCACATGGCCAGTATGAACCATCTAAATGCTGCAATTTGCGGACGTTTAAATGGGTGAAGGAGGGAAATGAAGAACAGTGGAGCAACGGCTATGGAACCAAGAAAAGCATAAATTCCATTTAATTGATTGAGTGAGGTGCCTAGTACCTTAGAGGCGAAGCCCTTAACAAAAATATTTCCTGTGGTATGATTATAGGTTCGGAAAATCTCTTCTTCGAAAGCACCCATTCCTCCAAACATAGCGTAGTATCCGGATCCGAAAATTGATCCGGAAGTGATTAAATTGCGGAAGCACCATGGAAGAATGATGACTAGAAAGACAGTCAGCATAGAAACAGCTGCAGTGCCTCTAGGTTTAAAATAGAAACATGAGAAGATTACTAGCCCCGCGAATGGCCAGACGGCTAACCAATGAGTCAGTGCAAGCAATCCGAAGCATAATGCCGCGAATAAAAGGAACCATATAGGTTTACGTTCCATGCACTGGGCTTCAACTGCTCTAAATACTAAGAAACTTCCCAATGTAAATAGAAAGAGCATTAACATTTGAGGTAGACCGGTCTGTGAGAAACGCCACAACAATTCGCAGAGTAACATTAGGATCGCGGTCACTCCTCCTATCTTGGTGTCAAAGACTCTGGAAATGAACAGGAAAGTTATTCCTATTGATGCTAATAGAAAAATAATTGAAGTGGCCGTAATGACTCGATCTAAATAATAGACTGTGTCTTTGCGGTCCCATTTGAAATCATCCTTACCTTTAAAGAAACGCATGACGAGTGAATTTATCATCGGGTTAAGCGGAGCGTGATAAGTGTCATGAAACCCTACCAGATGAACACCGTCTAAATCCTCGTTATTTTGATCAGCTTGATGCAGAGAGAGGGGGCGAATCATTTTGGTTTGGAAGCTTCCATTTCTGGCCAGTTCACGTGCTATCTGGGCCTGCTCCTTTCCTTTGTAATGGGTCAGTCCTCTGAAACCTGGGGCCAGATAAAAAAGCATTAATCCAAAGAGAAGAAGAAGAAAGAGGGCACGACGAAGTATGAGCGTTGAGCTCAATTCGTCATCTGACATGGAAAAAAAACTCCTAAGAGACATGTGTGATAGAAGTTATGGGGTTTCTATTCTTCATACAAATTAATTTTGTATGAAGATTATTCTTCTTTAATAGGGTCATCTTTGATTTTTCTTTGTAATGTTCTACGACTAATTCCTAGAAGTTTGGCCGCTTCTGTCCGGTTCCCATTAGTATGGTTGAGCGCAGCCATTATTAATTTTGTTTCTGATTTCTCTAGATTAAAAGGCTGTTCTTTATCTTCACTCGTTGTGCTAATGGGATTAATATTAACTATTGATTCTCCACGGATAGAGGCGGGGAGGTGTCTGAGTGTAATTTTTGCACTATTACTCATAACGACTCCATGCTCAATAGTTGTTCTCAGCTCACGGACATTACCTGGCCAGGCATGCTTATTAAGGGCCCTCATAGCTTCACTGGAAAGTTCTTTGACCGGTTTGTTATTTTCTTTAGCAAATTCCTTCAGGAATGCATTCGCTAGTAACGGGATGTCTTCAATGCGCTCGTTCAGGGGAGGCAAAGTGATGCGGACAACATTTAATCGATAAAATAAATCCTCCCTAAATTCTCCTGCAGCTACAAGTTCAGGAATATTTCGATTCGTAGCTACGATCAGACGGACATCTATATTTATTGTTTTATTTCCTCCTACCCTTTCAATTGTCCTCTCTCCGAGTGCTCGGAGCAGTTTGACTTGTGTTGATGGATCTATTTCGCCTATCTCATCAAGGAAGAGAGTCCCCCCGTCAGCTTGTTCAAATCGTCCGATTCTTTTTTCGGTCGCTCCAGTGAATGCCCCACGTTCATGACCAAATAATTCACTTTCTAGTAATTGTGGAGAAAGTGCTGCGCAGTGGACAGTGATAAGTTTAGACTTTGGTCTTCCACTTAAGTTATGAATTGCCTTTACAACGAGTTCTTTACCGGTTCCATTTTTACCGTCAATTAAAACGGTGGCCTTGGATGGTGCTACCTGCTCAATTGCCTCAAAAATCGGCTGCATGGCGGCAGAATGTCCGAGGATATTTGAGATAGTGAATTTTTTTTCTACTTGTTTTTTTAATTGGGTGTTTTCCTCTTTTAGTGAACGGGTGTTTAGGGCCCTTTTTATTAATATCTCAAGCTGATCAATATTGAGAGGCTTAGTGACAAAGTGATACGCTCCACGTTTCATGGCCTCAACTGCTGTGTCCACGGAGCCGTAAGCTGTCATCATTATGCATATGGGACTGTTCGGCATGGACAGAGCGGATTCTATCAGATCCATACCATCATCAGCTCCTAGTCTTAAATCAGTGACAAGAACATCTACAGTTTCGTTTTGAAGCACGTCATTTGCTCCTTTGATATTAGCGGAAACATAAACATCAAAGTCTTCTTCCAAGGAGAGTCGTAATCCTTCCCTTGTATTTTTTTCGTCATCAACAATGAGAATTGTATGCATTTCAAATTAAGAATTCAGAATTGAATTCATCGTTTCCTTATTTGTTGGTGTTTTTGGGTTCGGGGAGTAGGCGAACGTTTCGATGAAAACGTGGTAATGAAATAGTGACGGAGGTGCTCTTACCTTCTTCGCTGGAAATTTTTATGTCTCCGCCATGTTCTCTGATGATACGGCGAATGATAAGTAAACCGAGCCCGGTCCCTGATTTTTTTGTTGTAAAATAAGGTTGAAAAACATCTGACATTTCAGATGCTGAAATTCCTTCGCCTGTGTCTGTGAAAATAACAGATACGTGTTCATCGGAAAGGTCGCTACGTACCGTTATTGAACCTCCAGGAGAAGTTGCTTGGCTTGCATTTTTAACAACATTGTAAAATGCTTGTTTTATTTGATCAGAGTCCAACTGTAGTGGAGGAAGTGCAGAACGTAACTCTAAGGTAAGACTGATTCCTCGGTCCTTTATTTCGGGTTCAAGAAATCGCATAGATTCTTTGACAAGCTCATTTACGTCTGTGGGTTCAAGTTGAGGTTGTGAAGGACGTATTGCTTTAAGAAATTGATCAATAATATGGTCAAGACGTTTGACTTCATCTGCTGAGGTATCTATTAGGTCCCTCAGTTCTGCTTCGTATAGGTCAGGAACTGATTTTTTGAGTTTCCTTTCCAGTAACTGCAAATGAATGTTCATTGAGTTAAGAGGATTTCCTATTTCATGAGCTACTCCAGCAGCAAGCATAGTCAGAGCATTGAGCCGTTCTGATTCGAGCTTTTCCTCTTCTCCTTTGCGTGATTCAGTGATGTCACGGATGAGCATCACATAAGCTAGTTCTTCATCTTTTGGAGTGGTGTTGATTGGTTTAATATAAAAATTAAGATAACGATTTTCAGGATAAAAAACTTCAAGATCTTTTGAAACTGTACTTCCCTTACCAGAAATGAGGTTGTTCCAATCTAGGCCTTGGATATTTTCTGCGATATATTCCCCGGTGACCGTTTCTGGGTTGAGTCCAAATAACCTGCTCGCACCATTATTAATATAATGAATTAAGCCAGACTTATCGGCGACTATTATACCTTCCTGAAGAGCATCAAAAACATTTTTGAAGAAATCACTTTCTTCAGCCAAACGGTTCAGAAAATTTTGGACTTCGTTCGAACCTACGCGGTCAACGCGTTCGATCAGCTTGTCAAAGAAGCGAGATTTCATCAGGATAGGGGACGATGAGTGATCAGTTAGATAATCAGATAGTTAAATTAGTTATGTGTTCTTTTCCTGATATCGGAAAGGCGCGACAAATTGGCACGCATGTCATTGAAAGGCAACTAGCTGCGTGTGTCAATTTGATACCTGAAATTGAGTCGATTTACAGTTGGAAAGGCAAAATTGAGTCTGGAAAAGAGGTTTTATGTCTATTTAAAACTACAAATCAGAATTATCCAAGATTGGAAGCCGAAATTCTTGATCTGCACCCTTATGAAACTCCTGAGATTTTACTTTTAGATATTGGAGGTGGATCCAGAGACTATTTGGACTGGGTGCTCTCTTCTCTTGCCAGCCGCGATTGAACAAAATTTAGCCTCTAGGATGAAACTTTTTGTGAATATTTTTTAGCCTCCTTTCATCTACATGCGTATAGATTTGTGTAGTGCTGATGTCTGAGTGACCAAGCATTTCCTGAATGATTCTTAGGTCTGCTCCACCGCTCAGTAAATGAGTAGCAAAGCTGTGCCTGAGTTGATGAGGGTGGATGGGTTCTTTGAGGTTTGCTTTTTTTGATCGTTCTCTGACAATCTGCCACACTCGGGAAGGGCTTAATTTTGTTCCTCTGACCGAGATAAAAATATGATTTGAAGTTTTGAGGTTGACCATTTTTGGCCTTCCATGTTTAAGGTATTTTGATATTTCTTCGCTAGCCTTAGTTCCTACTGGGACGATTCTTGTTTTATTACCTTTTCCAGTTACTCTGATATAGCCTTCTTCTAGGTGAATATTTTCCAATACTGCACTGATAATTTCCCCTAACCGAAGTCCGCTAGCGTATAATAATTCTAAGATTGCTCGGTCCCTCATACCTAGCGGATCATTAGTGCTGATGGATTCGAGTAGATCATTGACATCTTTTTCATTTAATGCTTTTGGCAGTAATCGTTGTGGCCTCGGTGATGAGAGACCCTCAGCAATATCTTCAGTAATTAATTCTTTAGAGCAAAGGTAACGAAAGAATATTTTCAGACAGACAATAATTTGCCTAATACTTGAAGAAGCTATGCCATCCTTTTTTCTTTTGGTCAGATAAGCCGAAAGATGTTCTGTTGTAATGTTCGAACTCGTTTCGCAAGAAAGATGTTCCTTTGCCCAGTGAGAAAAATTTTCCAGATTTCTTCTAACAAGGATCTGATAATTAGCCGATAAACCACGCTCTGTAGCAAGATACATGACGAATTGATTGATCGCCGCATTTATATCGGTCAGGGCATTCAAGACTCTATAAGTCTCGTCTATATTTTCCTTCTTGTCGTTACAGAAATATCCTAAAAAATAGAGAGGCTAATTCGATTATCTATTTATTTGGATTGGGATAATTTCTTAACGTGCTTAACAAGAATTTTCAATCCCGGGTCGAGCATGCCTCCATGGTTAAACCCTTGCAGTTCATAAAGTTTGGTTTTTTGGTGCTTCGCTATTTGCATCATTCTGGCAAGGTAGGCATTTTCCTCATACCGTCCAAGTAGCTCCAATTCCTTATCGCCAGTAACGAGAACCAATGAGGGTGCATCTGCTCTGACATGGAATAGCGGAGCAAAACGATCAATGATAGGTTGATGTTCTGGGACACCTTCTTCTTCGCGAGGCGTGAAGTGAGTGATGGTGTGCCCGCTCAGAGGAATGAGTCCCGCAATTATGTTTGCATCTATGCCATGTTCTTGGAGGTAGGACTTATCTAGACCTATCATACTGGTCAGGTAACCGCCAGCGGAGTGACCAGAAACAAATATTTTATCTTTTGATCCTCCATATTTTTCAATATTTTTCACTGTCCAAGCAACTGCTGCAGCAGCGTCCTCAATGTATACGGGGCATTGAACTTTAGGAAATAAGCGATAATTGACTGCGATTACAGCAAATCCTTTCTCCATGAGTTGGCCTGGGATTTTTTTATTTCCTGCTCTTAGGCCTCCGCCATGAAACCATACTACGGATGCAAAATTTTTAATTTTAGCAGGGTAATAGATATCTAACTTGCATCGATTCTTTATGTATTCGTTGTCTGTTTTATTATTTAAAACTTCGTAAGCGATATTTTGTTCTGTTTTATATTCCTCAGCCTTGGAACTTAGGCCCAAAAAGGCTGACACAAATAGAATTAAGACAATAATGTGTCTCTCATATGCATTGAAATACGAGTTGGTTTTATGTTCTAGCATATTAAAGTCATAAACTATTTCAGGGTTAATTGCTTCAAAAAACATCAATATAATAGTCTGAATAAGTAATATAAAACTGCTTTCTTAGGCGTTGCCTCGGTCTATAGTGCTCTCCCAATAATTACGGTTTGGTCAAAAATGCCCAAGGTTCATATTAAAACATACGGATGCCAGATGAACGAGAGAGACTCGCATCAAGTGGCTAAGATGCTGAAGGACCGTGGTTATATGATGACGACGGAGCAGGCGGAGGCGGATGTGATCTTGATTAATACTTGTTCTGTTCGTGACATGGCTGAACAGAAAGCCTTGAATAAAATGAGCTCAATGCAGCACCTTCGTAAGACCAGGCCTCACATTGTATATGGTTTCATGGGGTGTATGGCGCAGAGCCGTGGAAAGGAACTTCTAGAAAGAGGAGCCGATCTGGTCGTGGGAACTCAGAAATATCATAGAGTCGCTGATTACGTGGAAGAAATTTTTAGAGCCAGAGTTGAGGCGAGAATGGATGACTTGCGCACTTCGATTGTGGATACTGAAGAAGAGGCTAATTCCCAGAATACAATTCGGGACGGGGCAGCTACTGAAGGTTCAGTGACTGCATTTGTTTCCATTATGCAAGGTTGTAATATGAAATGTTCTTTTTGTATTGTTCCTTATACTAGGGGGTCAGAGAGGGCGAGACCGATTGTGGAAATTGTTGATGAAGTAAAAGAACTAGCTGATTCCGGAATCAGGGAAGTAACTTTATTGGGCCAGATCGTTAATCTTTATGGGCGTCATGAATTTTCTTCTGTTGAGGGGAAGACCCCTTTCGTGCAGTTGCTTGAAGCGGTGGCGCAAGTCGAAGGCATTGAACGGGTACGATTCATCTCACCTCATCCGGTAGGTTATAAGCAGGATCTAATTGATGCATTTGATCATATACCTCAATTAGTCGAGCATGTGCATTTTCCATTGCAGTCTGGTTCTGATAAGATTCTAAAAGCTATGCGACGGCCATATAAGGTCGCAAAATTTGAAGAATTAGTCGAGCGGATGAGAGAGGCCTGTCCAAATATTGCGATTTCGACTGACATTATCGTTGGATTTCCTGGTGAAGGTGAAGAGGAATATGCCGAAACAAGGAACCTTTATGAGAGAGTCCGTTTTGATAATGCATTTATTTTTCGATATTCAAAGCGGAGAGGAACTCCAGCGGCTGAAATTGATGAATCTCTCCATTTATCGGAAAGGGTAAAGGAAGAAAGGAATCAGGATTTATTGAAAGTTGTGGATAAAATAGGCAGTGAAAAGAATTATTCCTTGATAGGTACTCAACAGCAGGTTCTTTGTGAGGGTCTCAGTAAGCGTAGGGACGACCGTTTGAGCGGAAGGACAAGAACGAATAAAATTGTTATTTTTAAAGGTGACAGCGGACGTCTTAAGGGAAAATTATTTAATGTTGAAATCGAACGTACGACGGGACATGTACTTTACGGAACCCCTATTTTAAACTGACCAGATGACGCGCCATATTTACACTCAATTTTTCACCTTACAATTTATCGGAATCATAATAGGAGTGATTCTCGTAACTCTTCATGTGATGGCTTTATTGAAGCGTGAATCGGTTATGGATTATCTTAAGCAATTGCCTCGCAACAAAAGATTGGGCATTGCGATTCTCGCAATTGATTGTGTCTGGTCTTTATGGTTGATTGGTGAAGTTGATCTTGGTGAATTTCAGAAATGGGAAAGGCCGATCCGGTTCGGGTTACCTCTTGGATTTATTTGTTTTATTTTTTGGGTCGATGAGTTTTTGGCAGTTAGGGCAGTGGGTATTTTCTTACTCTTGTTAGCTTGTCCGCTCCTTGATGTTGCTTTTCTTCAAGAACCGAAAACTAGAATCTTATTACCGATACTTTGTTACATATGGATTTTCTTATCTCTCTTCTGGATAGGAATGCCGTATCTTATGCGTGATCACATTGCTTGGGCCACAAAAACAAAAGGCCGGTGGACGAGCCTTTCCGTGAGTGGCATTGCCTATGGGCTAGTAATGATTGTTTGTGCTTTTGCCTTTTGGGGTAGTGATAAAAGCTAATATTTGATATTTACTGGAAATAATTGATGTAGTTGGAATTGTTTCTGTGTAAGTCTATGATGATAAATTAAGAGTTTGGACTATTATAATAAGTAGAAGCGATGTCTGAAGAAAGAAAAGAAGAGCAATCCAAGTATCAAACATTTTTGATCTTTGGAGCTCCCGGGAGCGGTAAAGGAACTCAGGGCCGTATATTGGGCCAAACTCCAAGATTTTATCATTGTGCCTGTGGAGATGTCTTTAGATCTTTAGACACCCGTACAGAGATTGGACAAGAATTCGTTCAATATTCAAGTCGCGGAGAATTAGTTCCTGATGATGTTACCGTTAGGCTTTGGAAGGCAGCAGTTGAATCGAAAGTAATATCAAATGCGTTCAAACCTGATATTGATTTTTTGGTTCTTGATGGAATTCCTAGGAATGTAGAGCAGGCAAGATTAATTGATGATCACTGTGAAGTTGTTCAAATTTTTCATCTGTCATGCCCGGATAGGGGTGAGTTGATGAGAAGGATCAGAAAGCGTTCTATTAAGGAAAATCGTCTCGATGATGCAACTGATGAAGTGATCCAAAATCGTATTCAGCAATACGAACAAGAAACCAAGAAATTGTTAGGTCACTATTCGGCAGAAATCTTAACTAACATTAATGCTCAGCAGAGTCCTATCAAAGTTTTGCAGGACATAATTTATACTGTAACATCTTTAAGAATATGGCAGAAAACTTCTGACGAGGTTTACTAGTAGTTATCTATAAGTGAAAATTGTTTTTCTTGGCACTGGCGATATTGGCTTACCTACATTAAGTGCAATACAAGATTCAGAAGAGCATGATATCTTGGCTGTCTATACTCAGCCAGATAGGCCCTTTGGTAGAAAAGGTGATTTAAAAGTATCTGAAATAAAACTTTTTGCCCAATCGTGTTCCATTCCCGTACATCAACCAGAGAAGATTCGGGAAATTGAAGCTATTGAGAATCTTGTAAATTATACGCCGGATATCATTGTGGTCATTGCATATGGCCAAATATTACCTAAATCCGTTTTAGATATTCCTAAAATAGCATGCATAAATTTACACGCATCGTTATTGCCTTATCATCGTGGAGCTGCGCCGATTCAAGCTTCGATACTAGCAGGAGATGTTCGCACTGGAGTTACTGTGATGTACGTCGATGAAGGTCTTGATGATGGTGATATTCTGTTTTCAATCTCGTTGGATATTACGGCCGAGGAGACTGGAGGGTCCCTACATGAACGGTTAAAGAAGCTGGGTCCAGATGCTGTTCTTCATTCTCTAGAACTTTTGTCATCTGGTTCTGCTCCTAGAGAAGAACAGGAGCACGGATTAGCAACTCACGTAACTAAGATCAAACGATCAGATGGCATGATTAATTGGTCCAAGCCTGCCCGTCATATTGATCGACTTGTCAGAGCCTATGATCCTTGGCCAGGAACATTCACTTCTTTCCCGGACCATTCAAATATCAAGATATTCCCTCCAGTTGAAATTGTAGAATATGAGGGATCAGATCCTGGCAAGATTATTGATATGGATTCTAATGGTATCTTGGTTGCGTGTGGTAAGGGTGCTTTAAGGATTTCTGAAATACAGCCTTCAGGAAGGCGCAGAATGTTGGTTCAAGCATATGTTGCTGGGAAAGAACTGAAGGTCGGTGATGTTTTAGGGGTTGAAGATTAATAAAAACACTTTCCATTGACGTTAGTCTGTTGTTTTCTTGGAACAGATATACTTCGTAAAGAATGATAGGAAATACACAAAGAAAAAACTTCAAGCGGGTAATCTTAAAATTAAGCGGTGAAGCTTTGCGTGAGCCGGGGAGTGAAGATAATATTTCTCCGGAAATAGTCGAAAGGGTTGCTAGTCAGATCAAGCTTGCACATCAGGAGGGAATAGAAATAGGTGTCGTTGTTGGGGGTGGTAATTTTTGGAGAGGGATTAGTGCAAGTAATCGAGGCATGGAAAGGGCAACAGCTGATTATGTCGGAATGTTGGCAACAGTTATGAATTCTTTGGCATTGCAAAGTATGCTTGAAGACATGGAGGTTCCTACAAGAGTTCAGACAGCAATCGAAATGAAGAATGTTGCAGAGCCTTTTATACGACGAAAGGCTACCCGTCACCTAGAGCTTGGAAGGGTTGTTATTTTTGGTGCAGGTACCGGGAACCCTTTCTTTTCGACTGATACCACGGCGGCGCTCAGGGCAAGTGAGATCGGAGCAGATGTTATTCTAAAGGCCACTAAGGTTGATGGCGTTTACGATTCTGACCCGAATCAGAATGAGAACGCAAAAAGATATGAAAGTGTTTCTTTTCAAGAGTGCCTTGAAAAGCGTTTGAAAATTCTTGATTCAACGGCTTTTAGTTTATGCATGGATAATTTTAAGCCGATCATCGTCTTCGATATAAACGGGGAAGATAATATTCGCAAAGCACTCGTAGGAGAGCCTGTCGGAACGCTTGTTTATTCCGAAGATGATAACTAAGATTTAAAATAATAAGTAACCTATAATCCAATATAAATGACTGTAGATACATTAATTCCCGAGACAGATGGAGCCATGAAGAAGGCCGTTGAATACACTTTGCATGAGTTTTCTAGTATTCGTACAGGTAAAGCTTCTCCAGCCCTCGTAGAAAATATTGATATTCATGTTCAATCTTACGGATCGAATATGAAACTAAAGCAGTTAGCAGTCATCTCTTCTCCTGACCCGAGGATGCTTCTTGTGTCGCCCTTTGATCCTTCCACGGTTCAGGACATAGAGAGGGGGCTTAAAGAATCGAAGCTTGGTATTAATCCTTTTGTGGATGGTAAAGCTATTCGGTTACCTATTCCGGAACTATCTGAAGAGCGTAGGAAAGACTTAGTTAAGATGGTTAAACAGATAGCCGAAGAGGGAAGAGTCCGAGTTCGGTCGGCACGTAAGAGTGGAATGGACGGAATTAAGAGTCTTAAGGCAGGCGGTAAAATTACCGAAGATGATCTGAGGGATATGGAAAAGGAGGTTCAGACCTTAACTGATAAATTTGTCAAAGAAATCGACGAGCACGTCGATAATAAGGAAAAGGAAATTATGACCGTTTAGTGCTTTGGTCATCTATTGAAAGTTTAATTGGGTTATCAAATAAAAAAAACGCACTGTGGAGTGCGCTTTTTAGTTTAATAAAATTAAGTATGCTTATTTAATTATTGGGACTGTGGCAGGTTTCCGTATCTGGCATTGCTTTCCCATGCTTCGTGACGTGCTTGTGGCAAGTTGCTGAGCCCACTATTTACGCCTGTCCCTTTGTAATTTCCTACTTGTGTAGCTTCGCACCCGCTGAACAATGTCAGTAGAATGCCGGCTAAGGCCATTATTGGAATAACACGTGTGAAAATATTAAGCACTATTCGGATAGTTGGGATTTCAGTAATGGTAATTGAATTATTTATTCACCAAGCTTTTGAAATACTACTTTGTCTCCTGGCTCAACAGCTTGACTAAGTCCTTTTCGGCTGATGTCTGCAACTGTTAATCCTGGCTGGATTGAAACAACGCTCAAATTACCGATACGAATTCCGTCCCTCTTTACGATCAGCTCGGAATCACCTTCGACGCCTTGATCCTTTCCAATATTGACCAAAACAAATCCCCAATCCTTATTGACTGCTGTAATGATACCTTCTGTGGAATTACGTTCAATTTTAACCAGACGATCGACTTGAACCTTTTCAGCTTTTTGAATTCTTGTTTCGTTAGCAGCAACTTTTTTGCTTACGACCTCTAGCTCTGTTTGTCTGGTTGCTAGATCTTGTTTTGCGGTTTCAAGATCATTCTCCAATTTTTTAATTGTTGGTGCAATGTTCTGAAGGGTGACTCCAGGCCCCAATTTTTTTCTTAGTTCCGTAACGACATTTTCAGCAGTGGCTAATTTTTTATCAAGAGGCGCTTTGGCTATTTTGAT
>Ga0115002_10000149_pt1 | contig 97210 bp, 96 predicted proteins | sample ArcticOcean_MG_C_8_FD_89576 | JGI IMG/M metagenome (GOLD analysis project Ga0115002, IMG submission 89576) | Marine microbial communities from western Arctic Ocean - ArcticOcean_MG_CB11_86 | ecosystem: Environmental > Aquatic > Marine > Oceanic | place: Arctic Ocean: Canada Basin | collected... | reverse complement strand
CACCTTGGCTATGCGCCGGAAAATGCACTACGATAAACAGACTAAGTTATTAACCCGGATGGGCTAATGTGCCTCTTAGATCAGAGCTAACTTTGTCCAAGATGGTTTGACGACGTACAGTGACTCTTCAGAAAAATTTCCGCTACCATCATTCCAATAAATTCTTGATGGCGACACGTTGGGGCTAGTCTTGAATTCCTGACCAATTATCAGATCTGGAAACCCGTCAGCGTCGAGGTCCGCCAATTCAGCTTTTGAAGTCTGGTAGCCATTGCTGGCAGGATCGACAAAATTATCAGGTAGCCGTAGCCTGTCCAGAGTGAAATTTGCAGAACCATCGTTGATGAGAAAATAAGAAATTTTCTCCGCTGTTGGATTGAGGTTAGCGACTGGAATATCGACGTCGCCATCGCCATCAATATCTCCTGAAGAAGCACTGTGAGTAAAGTCTTCAATATCCGGAAGGCGATCTGTCACATTGTCAAAGCCAGTACCGTTGCCTAGTAGTAGCGAGTTCTTGAATCCGGGGAACGGGGGAGTATCCCAACCGGTATCAGCCAGGAAAAAATCCAGGATTCCATCGCCATTGAAATCATTAACTACTATCTCCCTGACGTGCTCCGACAAGGGAACGTCACCGCTGGCCACACTAAAAGAAAAGTGTTGTCTCCGTTATTGAAAAGCACCAATCCAGCCTGCCCACCGCGTCCTTCAGCCCCGGGTGGTGTGTTTCCTGCCAATACTACATCGGTATAACCGTCGCCATTTAGATCCGCAGTGTAGGTATGTACGGAATCGGTAGTAGCGGGGGATAAGTGTCTCCCTTCAACATTACCTGACTGGTAAGTGCTCTGATCCGCACCTAAAGCGGCAGATCCCATCCAGCCAAGCGTCAATAGCACTGAAAGCGATTTGAAAGAGAATTTGATTAATCTCATCATTTCTCCCGAGTTATTATTGTTGTTCCTTGGAGTCACTGGGCTGCTCGCCCAATACACCCAACCGATATTAAATGAAAGGGGACGGAGGGAATAAAAAATAATCCCTCCGTCCCCTTTTTTTGGACCCCTGCATACTGCCCTAATGTCTAGTGTCCAGTGTCTACTCGAACTAGCCGGGTCAGCAGTTGATGCAATTCCCGGATCAGTTGTCAGCACAATTTATCATCCAGGAAAATCAATTCGAGGCTGAACTTACCGCCCGGTTAAAATTATTGGCAGACTGCTCATAAGGCGGGCAACTATCGTCACCGGTAGCGCAACTTACATCGAGTAGTATCCAATAACGGTCACTGCCAATGGCTGCCCGCCTGACCCTGATTGCTGTCAGATCTTCGAAACCCCAACCGCCGGTTTCGAGAAGATCATCGCGATCAACAACAAGCTGAAGGCCGGTGTTGCTTGCCACCCAGTTTCTGGCCGCTTCCATCTTGGCCTGACAATCAAGAGCTCCAACGCAAATGGGGTTGTTGCTATTGTACTCAGCCGTTGCTACCTGACCAGCGGGCGCGACACAGGAAGCTACCGCCAACGCCATTAGAAAACTGAAGTAAACCTTGCTTAGTTGATTGCCTTTCATGGGTCACATTTCTCCTGTGAAATTAAACTGACTAAAATACGCTCGAATTACCAATAACAACCACGTCATGTTCTTGCTATGAAGTGAAGTATACAGCGTTTGCTCTATCTTTACCGATTGCTGGAGGTTGGTCTGTGCTTCTGACTCTTTCGACCCGGCAGTAACTAACGGTCGGCTAGGCGTCCCGAGCCGCCCAACTCGTAATACACAATCGGCACGAAATCGACTGCCGTCCAGCCTGATTCCTGCCCCCATTTCGCATCGTAACTGGCGGTGGGTTGCGCGGCCATCACCTCATCAAGCTTCTTGCCTGCCTGGATCATAGCGAGCACCTGGCCTTGAACGTCGAGGATCATGTCGCGAAACTCCACTACTTCTTCGCGACCGACAACACTGAGACCGTGACCTGGAATCACCCTGGTGTCCGGCCCGGCCATCTCGATAGCCTTGTCCAGAGCAGCGATGGTGCCGCGCAGTGTGCCGCCGTTGTACAGGTCAATAATCGGGTAGCTGGTGGTGCGGAAGACGTCACCAAGATGTAGTACGTCAGCCTCTGGAAAGTAGACAAAGGTATCACCATCGGTGTGAGCTGGTGGCGACAGAAAAGCACGTACATTCTCGCCATTGAGATGAAAACTGATCTCATCATTGAAGGTAACTACTGGCCGCGCCGCCACCGGTGGTGGAGGCCCAACCCTGCCCCCGGCCCTTGGAATGCGAGTATTTTCTGCCAGAAAACGCAAGCGGGTGTTGTCGTGAGCGAAGATCAGCACCCCCAATTCCGCCAGATTCTCATTGCCGCCGATGTGATCGACATGGATATGAGTGTTGATCAGAAAGCGGATCTCGCTGCTGGTCACTTCGCCCACCGCCGCTACCAGTTTGTCCGCCAGCGGCGCGAACATGGCGTCGACAAGAAGCACGCCCTCGGCACCGACGAGGACACCGACATTGCCACCTCCACCCGGACGCTGAATCATGTAGACGTTGCCGGCTACGGGCACGATGCGCAGCTCTACCGCTTCGAACTGGCCGCCCTGACCCAGGGCGATGCCAGCGCCATACAAGCAAGAAGCCCCGACAATGGCGATCGCTATTAACTTGCGTAGTTTAATCATACTGCTTACCTCTGCTTGTTACTTTCTTATGTATTTGTGCAATGCCGGTTTGATGGTATCAGCGACGAAGATGTCGCCAGCGGGAGTAAGCGTCATATAGTGAGCCTCTCCAAATTCTCCCAGGCCTTTACCCGGTTGACCGGCCGCCCCGATCGCCTTGCCATTCTTGTCCAGGCGCAGAATCTCCCCCGAAAATCCGCTTACCATGTAAAGCTGATAATCATCCGTGAAATAGAGCCCACAGGGCAAGCCTTTGTAGGCCCACTCCTTTATGTAGTTACCCTCATCGTCAAATATCTGGATTCTGTGATTCTGTCTATCGGCGACATATATCAGGCCCTGCTGATCCACCACGATTGAATGCGGTGTATCGAACTGGCCAGGGCCGGTGCCGGGCCCGCCCCACTTCATCAACAACTTACCGGCACTGTCGAATTTCAACACCTGCGGGGTGCCGCGGCCGTGACCCACCAGCAGGAATATTTCACCAGCTGGATTCACGGTCAGGTCGGTCGGCTCATTGAGCAAGCCAGCCTCCGGCTCGCCTGCCTGGCCGGGCGTACCGATAGTCAGCAACACCTCACCAGCGAGATTCATCTTCCTCACCACATGATTATTGACGTCCGTCGCCCATATATTGCCCTCGGGACCGAGGCGCATTCCGTGCGGCCTTAGATACTGCCCCTGCCCCCAACTCCTGACAAAATCACCATTAGCATCGAATTCCATGAACGGGTTGGGGCCACGGTTGAACACCAGCAGGCGATTCTGGGAGGTCCAGACCACACTTGAGGGTGCACCCATCTCAACATCGGCCGGAATTTTCAGGCCGTGCTCCACAGCCCGATAGCCGAGGTCGGGGGCATCCTCCATTTGCGCAGGATCAGGAGCATCCAGTACCTGGGCAGTAGCAAGTGAGAGCACGCCGAGAGTGAGAATAAACACCGACGCGACAATACCAGCAGCACGACCCAGGGCGAGATTTTTAACATTGTTAGTATTCATGATTGAGTATTCCATTTTTCGCTGTCACTGTTTTGGTCTAGCCAGGGGCATCGGACCATCCACTTTATTTATAGTTGTTGCTGTCAAGCTATGCAGACACTATATATTGCCAGCCATTTCGTTTGCAAAGAGCATTACCATGCCGCCAGCCCTGTCATCGCGACCAAAAATTGCCAGTCGATCGAGATAGGCATCCAGCGATTGCAGCTTTCCGGTGCTGGTACAGACATCGATGAATTCTCCATTGAGGCTGGTTCTTGCGAGAATCGCAGTCCAGATATTATCAAGGATTGGCTGATAAGTTTCCCTGCTCAGCCATTCCCGGTCAATCCCTCGTTTGATAGCGATTCCAAGCATGGCGGTCGACGAAAGCTCGGCGAAGGAACCGGGGTAGTCAACGACCTCATGCCACATGCCATCCTCATCCTGGAACGGCCGCAATACCTCCAGGTGTTGGATAAATGCAGCTTTGAGTGACGCATAGGCAGGATGAGATGGAGGAAAATCACTTAAACTGAGGGCAAGACCCAGAGCCGGAAAGGCGTTACCACGACCCCAGGCGACATTCGCCTCAGGAGAGTGGCGGTACAAGCCGTCCTGGCGTAATAACAGCCCACGCATGAACTCAACATGTCGGGCGGCCATATCAAAATATTTGGTAGCGCCGGTTAATTTGCCCACTTTTACCAGCACGGGTGTTGCCATAAACACCGAGTCACTCATTTCATTGTGCATGGGCACGGCCGGCCGCATATTGCCTTGCTCATCGAAGCCCTGGTCGGCGGCACGTATCGCCAGGGCCAGGGCGCGTTCATCCCCGGTACGCTCGGCGTATTCTGCAAACACCAAATGCCCGGCCATAACAGAGGCATTGGCAACTTCGACGCCATCACCCGTCAAGTAAGCACGAATAAGCGTCTCGACTTCACTGGTATTGCCAAGACGCATTCGCCCGATCAAGCTCATGCCGGGAACGTAGGCCGGCGTTGAAAAATCATATCCGTATACGCTGGCCAGTTGCTGAGCAAGTTGCGTTGGCGTTCTGCGTAGTCGCCGCTTCATTTCGAGCGCTGCAGCTGACTCCTCCTGCGCGGACAACTGCAACAAAAACTCCAGGGAAGCGCTTGCCTCTGACAACATTTGCACTGGTATTGAGCCAATGCCGGCGATACCTTCGCTCTCTAGTGCCTCGACCAAACCAGCCTCGCCCTCAGCAGCAAGTATTATCAAATCTGGTGCGTGTACCCCTATCCATCTCCAGAGCGCATTCGATACCGGATCTTCCGCATAGGCCCTGCCACTGGGCGGGAAGCTCAGGGACTCCGCCTCTGGATTGGCGACGGCGATAGTAATCAGATTTACTGAACGTTCCTGCTCATCGAGTTGAGCATACGCATTCAGAATAGATCGAAGCCGGCCCGATGCCTCGCCTGCGCCCGCCAAGCCTGCCAGGTATAGGATCGTAGGTGCAGCTGGAGTGTTGGCTCTAATTCCCTGTGCGCGAATTACAGTGCGATTGGAACTGAGCCCAACCTCCCATTCCAGCTCTTGAGCAACAGCTATCGAAGTCTGGAGCAAAAGCAGCAGGGCAAGTTGGATAAATTGTATTGTGTTTCTCATTAGCATTTACCTTTAGTAATTTTTTGGGCTGAAATCACGATCAACATCCTCTTTGCTCAAAACAGAAAGATTTCAGATAATTATCAGATACCCAATCCCGGTAGCAATCATTAATACTCCACTTACTCTGGTGAACATGTAAACCACCGCATGCTTGCTCTGACACCATTTTTAAAGATTCTAACATACACCACCAGCTTAGACTGCGCGGCTTTACGCGTCCCAGGCAATAGTGGAAAGGTATTTGTAGAGGACGACAACGGTGACTGTAAGATTCAAAACATCGGGGTGATATCGAAGTCGGCGATGCCGGGTCGGGCTCGCTGAGGGTGAATGCCCTTGCAGGAAGTTTTACCGCCGCAAGTGGAGCTAGCCAGGTGTCGGCTAGCCGGTACTAAACTGCTACATCTAAACTATTACATCCAAACTACAGGGAAATATCGCCCTGTGTTTACACCATCAAACATCCCAGCGCCTGGATACAAGGCCTGTAGTCAGCATCGAGCGTCAAGAAATACTCTGATGTGTTGCCGTCCAGATCCATGAATTGAATTCTAATCTCACCAGGATCGGTGGAGAACATATAGCCAGCAAAATTGGAAGGCTGCTGCGTGTAGTAGACGTTGCGCCAATTCCCGTGCCGGTCCTGTAAATGCCAGAAAAAGACGCCAACCACAGAGCTGGAACACTCTACCTGTGGCCGCGGGTCGGTTTTGTAGCGCCTGTCCTCACCTATTAACTGCCTGCAACTGAACTCAATTATCGCGGGCTCATAGATCCGAACCTGTTGTTCCATTTTGGGGAATTTATTTGCTGCGTGGGGTGGATATTTTTGCACGCCGTCCATGTCTGTCTCAAGCGCCGTAACGGTTGCCGTAAGACTCAGTGCTGTTAAGACATAAGTGAGTGCTATCGCTCTTTTCCACTGCCTGGTTTGTGCCGTTAGTGTTTTCATCGAGATGCCCTCCAAGAAAGCATTTATAACTCCTACGACATCTTCTTAAAGTTCCTTAAGCTCTTTATTCTGTACCGCTATTATTTTGACTTCCCGTTACTCCTTATTTCAACGCATTGAGAAGTAAGTTATTGAAATTGATATCATTAAGCTCCTTTTTCTTGCAAAGCTACACGCTGCGGACTGCTCAGTGTGCAAGCCGAATAATTCGTCAATTCACATCGATAGTACCGGCACAGGCAATACTGGATTGCAGATGTTGTAATGTTTGATCAAGCCGAATAGTTAATCAGGTCACAGCAAATACTCTATAGCTTCGAATGCCTGTTAGTGGCTGCAAACCTTTCAAGCCGAGACGTTTCTACTTTGGCTCTACTTTTTGAGGATAATTGTGCAAAAAAAAGCCCCGCTTCGTGACGCAGCGAGGCTTTTTTTTAATTTCGAAATATTACAGTTCAAACAACTCCGTAACTTTGGTCTTGTCGTCCGCGCTTGCTGCATGGTTGAAGCTGGCTATTGCGCCTGCCAATGCTTTAGCACGGTCTGGGGCCTGACTACCCACGATGTTGGCCATTGCCGCCTTGCCCTCGGCATTGGCAGCGTGGGAAATATTGCTTACCGCCGTGGCCATGGCTCTGACGGCATCAGCAAGGCTGTCATCGGCGGAGATAGCCATTAATTGGGCCTTCTCCGCATCTGATGGGAAGTGACTCATGCCGACGACGATACCTGCGATTTCTTTAGCAGACGACGCGTTATCCGCCATTGCAAATGGGGAAAAAAGCCCAATTCCAACTAGACCGACGGCCATGATTTTTCTTATAAGTTTCAATTTCATAATGTACTCCTTTAAGTAAGCAGAAAATTAGGACTGCGCCTAGACTGCGCCTAGAGTGTATCTCACTGAGAATGGAAGGCAATGGTATGGGGCGAATAATAACAGCAGTTACCACAGCTTGAAAACACCAGTATTGACCGGAAGTGAGCCGAAACGATTGCCGCGCTGCTCAATTTTCATGGACTTCCCGCAGGATAACTCTTACCCTTCAAGGCCTTTCTCAACGTATAAAAGGTGTAGCCATCCATGTATTTTAAGCATACTTTGACTCGCAGCGGCGTGATTATCGGCGCTCTGGCTTGCCTGTTCAATCTTCCTGCTGTTGCCGCAGAACAGTGGCCAGCGCAACCTCCATCGGAACCACCGGCCGAATGGGGTCCGGTTTCGATCAATTTTGAAGAAATTACATACCCCTACCCCGTACACTACCTGGAGTTGAATCGGTATGGCGAGAAGATGCGCCTGGCCTATATGGATATCCCGGCAAGTGGACGCGCCAATGGCCAAACGGTGTTTTGGCAGCACGGTCATAATTTCTACTCGGAAGCCTACACGCCAACCTTCAAAGCTCTTTCTGACGCCGGCTTCCGAGTGGTGGCGGTAGATCGTATCGGCTACGGAAAATCGTCCAAGCCAGTAATTCCCTATAACTTCAACTTTGTCGCCGCCAACATGAAAGCCTTGTTGGACGAGCTTGGTATCGAAGCGGCGGCTATCGTTGGCCATTCCATGGGCGGCATGGTTGTGAGTCGATTTGCGATGTTGTATCCCGACTTCCCATCTCATGTCGTAATGGTGAACCAAATTGGTCTAATTGATTCGAGACTGAGCCGACCCTGGAGCGATCCTCTGGGCTCCGATCCCGGAGTTGCCAGTTACCAGTCGATTCTTCGAGGCCATCAGAACTACTTCACCAATTTCTGGCCCCCAGCCCAGCTGGAATTTGTACGCCGTCAGTATGGACAAACCCTCAGCGGTAACTATCACCTCTTCGCCAGAGCCCGTCGCATGGTAGGTCAGATGCTGTATAACGACCCGGTTGTCTATGACTGGCAGCACATCGTCAGCAAGACCCTGGTCATTGGCGGCGAAGACGACAAGCTGGTGAATGATTATCCGGCCAGAGCCGCACACGTTGTCGATGAACTACAGAACGGTGTCCTGCATTTGTACCCGGATGTCGGCCACGCACCCCAGATCGAAATTCCCGATCAATTTCACACAGACTTGATTCGCTTCCTGCAATCAGACCCGAACACGCCGGCGAGTGATTGGAAGTAGATCGGCGGCAAAAAGGCCATCGATTTATTTCCAATGATGTTTAAATAAATCTGTCCGCATCCAATTTCGTTCAAATTAGTAAGCCAGCGAATAGGCTTCCCGCCGCGGGTCGGCGGCGGCGGCGGCGGTAAGAACCTTTGTCGACGGATCATAGTAGATCATTTGGGCGCCACCAAAAGTGGCGGTCCAGCCTTCAATGACTTGCACTCTGTGGCCCAGCGCTTCCAACTGCATCAACACCTCGGGCGCAACACGGTCTTCGATCGCTAGCGCGAGGCCGCCCAAGGATCGAAACCGTGGTGCCTCGATTGCCTGTTGCGGTGTCATACCGAATATCAGCATATTGTGCACGATCTGTAACAGCGATTGAGTCTGACTGTCGCCTCCAGGCGTACCCAGGGTAAACGCGAAGCCACCGTCCGGGTACAACGCCATGAGAGGTGATAACGTGTGATAGGGGCGCTTGCCTGGCGCCACCTCGTTGGGGTGGCCCGATTGCAATGAGAATAACGCGCCACGATTGTGCAATAGAATTCCCGTCTCGGCATCGAACAATCCAGAGCCAAAACCGGCAAAATTGCTCTGAATCCAGCTTACCGCATTGCCCCACTGATCTACCGCAGTTATGTAAACGGTATCGCCGGCATCGTCCCGATCGGAGTTGGAGTCAGAGTTGGAGAATATCTCATCGCCGAAGCCGGGCTCGACGAACTCAGCTGCACGCTCTGAATCTACCAGCGATGAGCGCGCATTCAGGTATTGTGCATCAAGCAGTCGGTTAACGGGCACCACGCTACGTTCAGGATCGGCAACCCAGCGATCCCGATCCGCGAAAGCCAACTTCTTCAGCTCAATCAGGGTATGCAGGTATCCGGCCGTGTTATGCCCCAGTGACTCAATGGGGTGGGACTTCGACATTTCCATCAAGGCAAGCTGTGCTATGCCCTGGGTGTTAGGCGGCATGACGACGAAGCTGTGTCCCAGATATTCGCCGCGTAGCGGCTCTACCCAGGAGGAGGTGTGATTGCGGAAGTCATTGGCACGGAGGTGGCCACCCTGCTCGGTAACGAAGGCGCCGAACCATCAGGCAAATACAGATCCCGGCCAGCCTGGTTGAGTGAGCCACCCTGTTCCTCGAAATCCATAGCCAGGCGGATCGACACCGGGAAGCCATTCTTTGCGTACTCTATAGCCGGGGCCAGCAAGGCTTGAAAATCCATGCTGCCAAATCTCGTGTGGGCATCCTCCCAACCGGCTACCGCCCCGGGTACACTTCCCGAAAGTGCGCCGGTACCCGGAATTCGATCCAATCCCGCAGCACTAAAAAACTCTGGTGTAGCTACCTCTCCCGCCCTGCCGCTGGCATTCAGCGCCGTGACTTCACCACTTTCTCCATTATAAAAAATACCGAAGGCGTCACCACCTATACCGTTCATATGTGGTCTTACCACTGCCAGCACCCCGGCCATGGCGATAACGGCGTCAGTTGCGTTACCCCCTTCCGGCAAGACCCGCAGCCCGGCCTGCGCCGCCAGCGGATGATCGGCGGATACGGCACCCCTGGTGCCCCTCACATCCGGTCGGTTCTGCGCTGCGTAGGTGCTGGTCGTGATATACGTCGGTGAGTTATTGTCGGCTTGCTGCTGCGGGGTACAGGCTAAACCCAGTGCAACTACCAACGCCGTTGCGAGCCTGCAAGTGAGAGAGCCTGGCAGCAGCATCGGCTGGCGCTGTTGGGGAATGTGCTTAAGCGTTTCTGTAATGCTCATACCGTTACCTTCGATAGTGATTGCGCATGGAGTATAAAATAAATGGTACAGAACGTCCGCAACTCCAGGCTCAATAGCTTCGGTAGCTTGAGGGCCGGAGAAGACCCGCACTGAAAATTCGGTGGCAAAAGGTGGTAATGCACAGCTATTTACTTTGGGTGACTAACAGAAGAGTTAAGACAGCTCTGAACAATGCAAAAAATGCCTGGTGAGTGATCGATCGCGTTTGTCGGTGCTGTTAGTAAACGCTTTTCACGTCTGTGATCTCAGCTCAACACTATTGCCTTCAGGATCTTTTATGTAGATCGAAGTGCCGAGACCCTGCGCGCCATATCTTTCCTCGAAATCACCAGGCTCTATTCCATGCGATCGCAAATGCGACTTAATGTCCGCATCCGCAATCGATTTAAGCTGCAAACAAAAATGATCCATATTATTTTCAGATGCACTTGGTGCGCCGCCACCCAACTTCCCCAACTGACTATCGACCGTGACCAAATCAATCAGGGCTAAACCCGCTCTAAGCTGGGTCAACCCTATCTCCTTCGGCATTTCTCTCTCGATTTTACACCCCAGTATATTGCTGTAAAAATTCAGCATCTCACTAAGTCTCGTAGTCCTCAACACGATGTGATCAATTCCTGCCACTTCAAGCATTTGCCTCTGCTCCTTCGTCTTCAGCTCATGTAACTATTGCGCTCGCAAGCGGGCTTCCAGCTCTTTTTGCCGTGCTTGTGCTGAGTCCAGCAAAATCTGCTCAACACTGTTAGCCGCATCCAGGGCTTGCTGCTGTTGGGTAGAAAGCACTCCCTGTGGCGCCTGTTCTTGAGTTTCATTTTCAGTATCAGAGCCACAGGCAGCTAATAGGCCCAACAACATAATAGTCATTCCAGTTGTAAATATTTTCACGCTGTTGGCCTCTCTAGGGGAATTCATTTGATCGAAATTATCCAATCCGCATTGACCGGGGATTACCCTGGCACGTGGTATTATCTTTGTCCTTGCTCTCGAGATCAATTGTAGCGCTAACGGCATTGCAGGAAATCAAGTTATAGCAGACCATACTTGAATAACGCAAATTGACCTTTCCACCACAAATCCCTATAGTACGCAGCCTTTGCAACAACCCAACTAACCCCGTACCTGCTACGCTGGAAGCTGTCGGAGCTACGACTCCTGCAGCTGTCTACTGTCGCTATTTAGGACTATCCCCTTGATCTCTACCGCGAACATCACCATGCAGTTTGGCGCCAAGCCTTTATTTGAAAACATCTCGGTCAAATTCGGGGAAGGTAATCGCTACGGACTGATCGGTGCTAATGGCTGCGGCAAATCCACGTTTATGAAGATACTGGATGGTAGCCTGAAACCCAGTGCTGGCAATGTTTCCATCACACCGAACGAGCGCCTGGGTAAATTGAGCCAGGACCAGTTCGCCTTCGAAGCCTACAGTGTGATTGATACCGTTATTATGGGACATGAAGCATTGTGGGAGATAAAGCAGGAGCGGGATCGACTCTATGCGCTGCCGGAGATGTCTGAAGCGGATGGTATGAAGGTGGCAGAGCTGGAAATACAGTTTGCCGAATTGGACGGCTACAGCGTCGAAAGTCGTGCCGGTGAATTGCTGTTGGGTGCAGGTATTGCCCAGGAATTGCATTTCGGCTCCATGCAGGAAGTTGCGCCGGGCTGGGAGTTGCGGGTGTTGCTGGTACAGGCCCTGTTTTCGGATCCGGATATTTTGCTATTGGATGAGCCCACCAACAACCTCGACATCAATGCAATTCGCTGGCTGGAAGGGGTGCTCAACGAGCGCAGGTCCACCATGGTGATTGTTTCTCACGACCGCCACTTTTTGAATGCTGTCTGCACTCACATGGCCGACATCGACTACGGTGAACTACGCTTGTATCCGGGCAACTATGACGACTTCATGATTGCTTCGACCCAGGCTCGCGAGCGTTTGCAATCGGTTAACGCAAAGAAATCAGCGCAAATAAGCGAGCTGCAACAATTTGTCAGTCGCTTCTCGGCCAATGCATCGAAAGCCAAGCAGGCGACTTCCCGCGCTAAACAGATTGAAAAGATCACGCTGGATGACATCAAACCTTCCAGTCGAGTCAGCCCCTATATCCGCTTCAAGCAGGAGAAGAAGCTACATCGTCAGGCTCTGGTGCTGGAGAATCTGGGTCATGGTTTCGACAATGAACTCTTGTTCAGTGACGGCAATATGATATTGAGCGCCGCCACTCGATTAGCGGTAATCGGAGAAAATGGCGCAGGTAAAACCACCTTTCTACGCTGCCTCATGGATCAGCTACAAGCAAACAATGGCATTATAAAATGGGCAGAAAATGCTACGCTGGGTTACTTCCCTCAGGACAACAGCGCCTATTTTGATTGTGAGCTGAATTTGTTCGACTGGATGGTGCAGTGGCGAAAGCCCAGCCACGATGATCAGATTGTGCGAGCCACCTTAGGACGGTTATTGTTTTCTTCTGATGATTTTGAGAAAAAAGTGAAGGTCTGTTCCGGTGGCGAGAAAAACCGCCTGCTCTTCGGCATGCTGATGATGATGGATACCAACGTCTTACTCATGGATGAACCTACCAATCATCTGGATATGGAAGCCATCGAATCTCTGAACCTGGCGTTAGCACACTATGAAGGCAGCTTGATCTTCGTGAGTCACGATCGAGAATTTGTTTCATCCCTAGCTACCAGGGTCATTGAAATCAAGGATCATCAACTGGTAGATTTTCAGGGTAGCTATGATGAATATCTATTGAGTCAACAGGAAGTAGGGAATGTTGCAGAATTTTGATGTAAGAAATTCCCAATTGCTTACATGAAGTTTAATCACAATACTTCTATTCAAGAAAAACACAGCAGCTCTCTCGGCCTCGTCGAGCTAATCGCTATTGCCCTTGGCGGCATGGTTGGCGGCGGAATTTTTACAATCCTGGGCATTTCGGTTGCCATGGTGGGCGTCTATACACCCTTGGCGATTGTGCTTGGCGGGATGATTGCTGCACTAGCGGCCTATTCCTACGTCAAGCTGGGGGTTTACTACAAAGACGAAGGAGCCACCTACTCATTCTATAAAAGAACTTTCCCAAACTCTCCGTTTGCTGCATCGCTGATTGGCTGGTGGGTCATATTTGGCTACATCAGCACCCTGGCGCTCTATGCCTATACTTTCGCGTCTTATGCCATTAGCGGATTTGCCTTCGCTGACAGTGAATGGATACGAAAACTTGTCGCCGGCGCTGTAATCCTCGTCTTTACTCTGATTAATGTCTGGAGTGTTAAGGGCATGGGCAAGATCGAGGATATTATGGTTTATTCCAAACTACTGATCCTCGCCATCATCTCCTTTGTACTCATTAACAACAGTCAAACCACGCTTCCTACTTTGTTGCAGAACAACGGCAATACCAGCGTACTCTCCATTTTTATAGTCGCTTCCATCACCTTTGTGGCATACGAAGGTTTTCAACTGGTGATAAACGCCGTCGACGAAATGGAAAATCCGGAGAAGAATATACCGAGGGCCATCTATTGCGCGTTGTTGCTGGCGATTTTAATTTATTTTGTGATTTCCCTGGGCGCCATACTGGCAATCCCTTTCGATGAAATAACCCAAAACAAGGAATACGCCCTCGCCGCTGGCACCGAGAAGATATTAGGTCATTGGGGAACTGACCTGGTTGTTCTTGGCGCATTATTGGCAACCAGCAGCGCCATCAGCGGGACGGTATTTGGCGCATCGAGACAAATTGCAGTTATCGCCAGAGATGGTTATTTCCCCACTCTGCTTGCCAGGCGAATTAATCGCATTCCGGTTTTTGCCATTGTCAGCATGGCCATCCTGGCGTTCACACTGGTGCTTGCGGGCAGTCTACAGCTTATACTTGAATTCGGCAGCATCACATTTTTGCTGGTATCGGTATTGATGGCCTACGCTAACTATCGCATTCGTGATCTGACTCACTCATCGGCGATTATTACTATAGTTTCCTTGCTTGGGCTGGCGCTGGGAGCAGCACTTATTTTCTACTATGAATTCAATAATCAACCCGAACAATTAGTATTTATCCTGGGGCTGTATTCCCTGTTAACAGCCGCATCGTGGTTATACTCAAGACGCCGAATCCAGCCTATTAGCCAACAAGGTCACGACGGCTGAGTAGCCAGGGTACATTTTCACCGAACTCCCGGCGCAGAGTATACATTTGAATTTGCGTTGGTCTTATTACAGAATAGGCGGTAACCATCAGCTACAGCGCCTGGGCTTGGCAGCTTTATATTCCAAGGGTGAATTTTCTATTCACCGCCACGGTCAGCTGTGACTCAATCTATTAATTCTGCAGCAATTGGAGTCAGTTATGTTTAGCAACCCTAGCACCGCAATATTCGGTTTGAAAAAATTCTGAAACTCGCTTTGTTGTTCACCACTATGGCAGCGATGATTACCATTACTTATCAAGCCAGCCGAGCGTAGGAACCGGCTGACGATGAAGCTTTCTTTATGTTCAACGCGCTGTGGTTCAAGGAGGATGGCGGGGCCGCGAAATACACTGAATATCTACAAGCCGCAGGCGCATTCGTTACCAAGCACGGTGGCAAATCAGACGCTTCATATATACCCGAGGGAGCGATTATCGGTGAATTCGATGCAGACCTGGTTTTTATGGTGGAATGGCCCAATTTTCAGGCGTTTACAAACCTGGTACAGGACCCAGAGTATCAGGCCATCAGTCATTTGCGCGAAGAAGCTATCCGCGATTCTCTGCTGATTCGATTCCGCAAGCTCTAGGCATTTGATTTAAGAGGGACGGTGGGAATTATTTTTACTACATAATAATTCCCACCGTCCCTCTTAATTCGATAATTCCCTCCGTCCCTCTTATTAGCCGGGAAAATGTGCGGTAAGTCACGCTTTTCGCCCTTTCCAGCACGGTGCCAATATTTATGTGAACTGCGTCAATAAAATCTACAACGGCAGTTGTTACGGTGCCAACAACTTAAGAAAGTAACCGGCTCAGGTCTGAGCTGCCACAGGTTTTGTCAGTTTAATCACGGAGATCAACCATGCAATACTCCAGAAATCTTCTCATCATTCTCTCAATGCTGATTTTCGCATTCAGTTCGAGCGTGGCCACTGCCAAAGGCTCCGAAATAAAATTTAGCAGCCTGGTAAGCGCCGTAGTACAGTCCGAAGGCGATGTAGGCACCATCACGGTGAGCATTCACGAGGTGGATGTCGATGTCATCGTCAATGGCGATACTGAAATCGAAGAGGGCGGTGAAGAAGTCGGAATCAGTGTTATCTCAGTAGGAGATTTTGTCAGCGTAAATGCCTTTTTTGCCGATGTCGGCATTGTTGCCGATGAAATCAAGGTACTGGACGAACGCTCGGAACAGTTTCGGTTGCGCGGCCGCATTACCGCCACGGACATAATAGAAGACGCTACCGTAATTACTCTTATGGGTGTAGATGTCAACGTCGACTCGTTTACCGATATTACCCGCCGCGGCAGCGGTAGTGGCAACTCTGTGGCAGCGGCAGATTTAATCGTCGGAGATGAGGTTAATGTACGCGGCGGCATGCAGGACGGCATGCTGCTGGCAGCACGCATTCATGTGGGTAACAGAGAGCAGGGAAATATCGAGCTGGAAGGTACGATAACTGCAATAACAGACGCTGGATTTACGCTTGAGATTGATGGTGGTGGTAATACCATTATTGTCATCGACGACGGTACTGTTGTAAGTGGTGAGTTAGTGCCTGGAGCATTTGTTGAAGTCGAGGGGCAGCTGAATACCGAGTTTGCGATAGTTGCCGCTGAAGTAGTGGTGGATGTCGATGGGGATGGGGATGGGGATGGGGATGGGGATGGCGACGATGACAATAAACGGGGAAAAAGCAGCGGGAAAAGTAACGGCAACGGGAATAATGACGATGATGATGATAGCAATGACGACGACAACAGCAACGATAGCAGCGACCCGGTCGAAGTAGGCGCCGAGATCAAGCTTGAATCAGACTTCAGCGAGGTAAGTGGTAAAGCGGAGACTGGTTTTAAAGATATCAATGGCAAAGTCGAGCAGGAGTTTGAAGTTGAATTGGAAGATGCAGTTGCCGGGACTGTTTTCACCCTCGTGGTTTCCTTCGATGACAATGCCGTAGAGTTTGGCACCATAACGGTCAATGATCTCGGCCGTGCCGAAGTAAAATTCAGAAACGGTGATGACGATCCCGAACAAGATTTAACCGCCTTGTTGCCAGATGGAAGTGACGTTAGAGATATCACCAGAATACAAATTGTTATAGATGGCGACGTCGTCCTCGAAGGGGATTTTTAACAGCCAATAGAGTCTGCGGCAACTGGCAGCCAGTATCACTCTCCAGGCCAGTTGCTGCGGATACTATTGCACAGTATCTGCTCCCGTTCACCTTCAGGGAGCCATGGTGTTACTCAGAGAATCCAAACCTTCGATGCAAACTTCTACCGTACTTCCCGGTTTAATAGGCAGAGCACCGGCGCCAGTGCCACAGGCGATCAAATCTCCCGGCAACAGCGTCATATCCTGAGACAATAAGCTGACAAGCTGCCGGGGTGAAAAAATGAGATCGCTGATCGCATAGTCTTGCCTCAATTTACCCCTGTAGAGGGTCTGCACCTGTAGCTGCTCCACATCTACATCGGTACATATGCTGGGTCCAAATGCCCCAAAGGTATCCATGCTCTTGGCGCGACACCATTGCGGAAAGCTGGGATCTTTGTCAATCAGTGACAGCGCGGTGATATCGTTAACACAGGTATAGCCGAAAATGTAATCTGCCGCTTCGGCTGCGGAGACACTGCGACAGGCTTTTCCAATCACCACGCCTAGTTCTCCTTCGTAAATAATCCTGCCTTCATAATATTGCGGCCGCTGAATCTGACCAAGATGTGGTAAATAGCAATTATTGGGCTTGAGAAAATACAGTGGCTCGGACGGGATGGCCAGGCCTTGTTTGTCGGCGAAAGGCCTGACGTTATTCCACAAACCAAGCATTTTCCCAGGCCAGCAGGGCGTTAACAATTTCAGGTCTGCTACCTGCAATATTTCGTCCGTGACTGTGGCACCCGCAAATAGGTCTCCCACGCAAACCTTGACGCGTTGATCCTCGAAGGCGCCAGCATCAAGTAAGTGACCAAACTCATCTGTTACTGAATCCTGACGTCTGAATCGTATCCATTTGCTCATTTTAGTCTCGTTATATTCTGTCGCTGGAATTTGGCAGCTCTGTCAGCCGGCTTTAGTTATAACAACCCGCCTGTTGCGCTCGCTGAATCACGAGCCCTAAAACAATGTCTATGGTGGGAGTTGCTATCCCTGTCATCTTCCCCAATTCCTGCACCACGGTTAATAGCGCATCGATTTCCATGGGGCGACCCTGTTCAAGGTCCTGTAACATCGACGTCTTATGCGCACCGACCTTGGCCGCGCCGTTGATGCGAGTATCAATATCTACCGCAAATCTCACCCCCAGACTTTCGGCGATCGACTGAGCTTCTGCCATCATGCCGTGAGCAATGGCCCGGGTGCCCGACGCGGTGGCGATAACATCCAGGGTAGCCTGGGTGAGTGCGCTTATCGGGTTGAAGCATAAGTTTCCCCACAGCTTCACCCATATATCGTCTCTAATTCTTGGTCGTACCGGTGCCTTCAGTCCCGCCTGGATAAAGATTTGACTGAGTGACTTTACGCGCTCGGTTTTCTCACCGCTGGGCTCGCCCAGGGTGAAGCGATTCCCCTCCACGTGCCGAATGACACCTGGCTCCACTAAATCACAGGCCGGATATACAACACAGCCTATCGCTCGTTCGGGCCGCAGCTGCTGCCACTGTTGATCGTCTGGATCTACGCTATGCAGGCGTTGGTTTTGCAGCGCACCTTCGACACCATAGAAATACCACCATGGGATGCCATTAACCGCCGTAACTACGGCGCCGTCGGTTGCCAGCAGGGCATCTATTTGCGGTACTATTTTCGGTACGGAGTGGGCTTTGAGAGTGACAACAACAAAATCCTGCGGCGGCAGTGACTCCGGTTTATCGGTGCAATTGAGCTGATAAACACTCTCGCCTGCTGCAGTGATCAGTCTCAAGCCGTGCTTTTGCATCGCCTGCAGATGCGGGCCCCGGGCAATCAAACTGACTTCAGCGTCTGTTGTTGAGAGCATGGCGCCCAGGTAGCCGCCGATTGCACCGGCTCCATAAATACATATTCGCACAGTTATTCCCCGAATTTTTGAGCAACCGCAGGCCTTACTGATTATCGAACAGGCCTGGCTTCACGCGTCCCCTGCAATGAGACAAACGAGACTGCTGGATATTCACAGAAATGTCAAAATCAGAAAAGAACCACGCCCTACACAAAAGAATTACACACAGTCTTGACATACTACATGCTGTTTCCGCACACTGCTGTTTTTTCTGTGGAGTATTAGCATGAGCACACTGTGGGAATTAGTAAATCGCGGTGAAGGCAATGCCGCCGCGCTCATAGCGCCTGGACAAAAAGCCCTCACTTATAATGAGTTACGTGCTCAGGTTAAATATACTGCCAATCGTCTCAATGAACTCGGGGTGGGTCGCAACGACCCTGTCGCTATCGTGCTTCCCAATGGGCCAGTAATGGCCAGCGCTTTTATCGCCATTGGCGCCGCCGCCACTACCGCGCCCCTGAATCCCGGTTACCGCGGTGAAGAATATGACTTTTACCTGAAGGATCTGCAGCCCAAACTGCTGGTAGTCGCTGCAGACAGTGATTCTCCGGCCGTAGACAGCGCCCGCAAACTGGGTATCAACATAGCCCATTTATCGCACAAGGTGGAGGACCCTGCCGGCAATTTTGAACTGTTGGGCGAGCCTGTCACCGACAGCTCTCCACTCACAGGTTTTGCCGAAGCTGGCGATTTAGCACTGGTACTGCATACCTCTGGCACCACCTCCAGGCCTAAATTAGTGCCGCTGAGCCAGACCAATGTCTGTGCATCTGCACGCAATGTCGCCGCCTCTCTGGCGCTGATCCCGACTGATCGCTGTCTTAATATTATGCCGCTGTTTCATATACACGGCCTTATTGCAGCCGTGCTCGGTTCGATGCACGCCGGTGCGAGTGTCAGTTGCACACCCGGCTTTAACGCCCTGAAGTTTTTTAATTGGCTGGAGGAAGTCAGACCCAGTTGGTACACAGGCGTTCCCACCATGCACCAGGCGATCTTGTCCCGATCAAGCCGGAATCAACAGATCATCGACAGTGTGAAGCTGCGTTTTCTGCGTTCTTCTTCGGCTTCGCTGCCACCCCAGGTAATGCAGGAGCTGGAAACCACCTTCAACGCACCGGTAATTGAAGCCTATGGGATGACCGAGGCGGCTCACCAGATGGCCTGTAATCCCCTGCCACGAGGTACCCAAAAACCAGGCTCGGTGGGACTCGCCGCCGGACCAAAAGTATCTATTATGAATCAACAGGGCGAGCATTTAGCGGCTGGAGAAATTGGTGAAGTGGTAATCCAGGGTGAAAATGTGACGGCAGGCTATCTTAACAATGAAGACGCAAACGCCACCGCGTTTACTGACGGCTGGTTTCGCACCGGAGACCAGGGCAAACTGGATGCTGCGGGCTACCTGACGCTAACCGGTCGACTAAAAGAAATTATTAATCGCGGCGGCGAAAAAATTTCTCCCCGTGAAGTAGACGAAATTTTATTGGATCACGAGAGTGTCGCCCAGGTTGTTACCTTCGCGGTACCACATGACAAGCTGGGTGAAGAAGTAGCTGTCGCCATCGTCCTTGAAGCTGACGCTGAACTTGATGAAAAAGGCTTGCGCGACTATGCCGCTACACGGCTGGCAGATTTTAAAGTACCCAAGACTGTGGTTTTCCTGGACGAGATACCAAAGGGTCCAACGGGAAAGTTACAGCGCATCGGCCTGGCGGAGAAACTGGGTCTGGCTTAATAATTCAAAATAATTTGTGTACCTAATAATTAATATACCTATGCTAAATAGGATTTCATCGGGGAGAATAAAAAGTGGAAGAAGTAACCGATACTAACGACAGCGCCAGCGACAAACTCAAGCAACAAACCGGGGAGACCGCCCTGGCGGAACTCGAAATTCCCGATATGTCCTTTAGCAAGATGGCCTCACATTTTGGGCCCGGCATTATTCTCATGATGACCGGCATCGGCACCAGTCACATAATTACTGCCCCCACCGCCGGCGGGCGCTTCGCCTACGCCCTGATGTGGTGTATCCCGGTGGCCTATGTCTTCAAATATTACGGCTTCGAGATGGCTTTTCGCTTCACCAATGCGACTGGCAAGAGCCTGATTGAAGCCTATGGCACGGCGTGGAAGAAATGGCCGCTGTGGTATGTAATGGCGACCACCATACTGCAATGTGTTATCGGTCAGGCCGGTCGCTTGATTGCAGCGGCGGCGGTGCTGTATTTTCTGTTCAGCTATCTATTCGGTGAGGCGCTCGGATTTGAAATACCGATAGAGGTTTTCGCCTTGGTGTTAGGTACATTTTGTGTTTTCGTGTTGCTGCGTGGTAACTACAAGATTGTAGAACGGGTGGCCAAATTAGCTGCCGGTTTTCTATTCGTTACCACCGTATTCGTTTTCTTCGTCAATCCGCCTTCGGTCTCTGTTGTGCAATACTTTTTTATCTTCGACATGCCGTCGGGGTCATGGCTGATTATTGCCGGCTTTCTGGGCCTGCTACCCACCGGTATCGATGTTTCCCTGCAGGCATCGGAATGGGGCAAGGCCAAGAAGGTGGGCATGGGAAGGATCAGAGAGAACCTGGAGGACATGGGACTGGCCCAACGCTTCGATCCCTTTAACCCGAAGAAAGAGCACCTGAGTGTGGACACTTCCCGACTACCGGAACACGCCCAGACGTACTGCCAGCGCTGGTTCACCATCGGCCTATGGGATTTTCGTATCGGCCATATAGTGTCGTTTATCATCGCCTGTATCTTTCTGATCCTCGCCGCCATCTGGATGTACCCCAGCGAAGTCTCGGGACAGGACGTCATTGGCGACATCGCCAGAATTTTCACCGAGAGTGTCGGTAACGGCTTGATGGTTATCTTCCTCATTGGTGCGTTCGCTGCGACGTTTTCGACCGCGTTCAATTATTTTGATGGCTGGCCTCGGATTGTGGGCGCCTGTTGTCGCAATATATTTCCAGCCACCGCAAGTTTGCAGGGCCTGGACAAGGACGAAATAGGAGATGAACACAGAAAGAAATGGTATTCGGAATACAACATCTACCGCGCCACCATGATATTTTCCCTGGTGACTGCACTGGGGATAATCATTGGCGTACCCAGACCTGTGTACCTGGTGCTGGTAGCCTCCGCACTGGCTTTCTTCGTGGCGCCGGTAATTTACTTTTTCAATGTTTACTATTGCCTGACCGTCATACCGAAGCAAGACAAGGCGTTTTATCCCTCAACCTTCGCCAGGTATTTCTCTTTTCTTAGTTTGGCGGTATTTACGGGATTAAGCGCGATATTGATCATGGCCAGAATATTTAATATTACTCTGTTTGGCGCCTAGCGTTGACGACAGTCTGAAATTAAGGAAGAGGTGGGGACTGAGGAGTTCAACTCTTGAGCTCCGCCGCTTCCTGCTCGGCCCGCATATTGCACGTGGTCACACCGGGCAGCTTGGCCATGTATTTGATCATCATGGCACCCTTTATGTCCTGTCTCTCGATGAAGCTGGTGTCTTCGTTGACGAAAAAAACCCGTGACGTGATTGCCGCGAGGCTGTCTTCCATGGGCTGGGCGCACTTGTGAATTTTCATCTCGGGGGGGATTTCATCGCGGGCACCTGGCCGCCACATGAACACTTCTTCTGATTCCTGAAAATAAACAAATTCGACAACGCCGTCGTTGTTCATGTCTCGGGCACACAGCTTGTAGATCAGGAAATTGTCGCAATACAAACTGGTTTCAGGGTACACACCGGTACCACCCAAAAAGCCACAGGCTGTATAAGAAAGCAGAGACAGAGGTACTAGTGCAAGGCGGATAGACATCATTGGCAATTTATTAAGCAGTGAGACCCTTGGAATTTGCAGCATTTAAGGACTTTAATTCGGCCTCAGGGCTGGATTGTTTAGTATTAGACCTGAACTATAACTAATCAATTTCGATTCGTATTCTGTGACGCGGCAACAAAATGCACATTTCGTCCCCGTTAGACACAAAATACGAGAATTTAGAGAGAAAATCGGCCCAGCACACTCTGTTTGTCGTCCTCGGCCGATTGCGATGTTTCAGTCGAGCTCATGGAGCGATTCTCCCACGGCGTTAATCAAGCCATCTATCTGCTCTGCAGTAACGATGAAGGCAGGCGCTAACTGCAAGGTATCGGCGCTCCAGCGCACATAGAACCCCTTCTGCAGGCACTTTAGTCCGATTTCAAAGGGCCGTCGGGCCGGCTCATCCGGATAATGCTCGAGGCTGATACCGGCGGCGAGTCCGTAGTTGCGGATATCGGTGACGAAAGGACTGCCCTGCAGACTATGGATTGCTTTTTCAAACACCGGTGCCATCTGCTTAACACGATCTACCAGCTTATCTTTAACCAGTATATCCAGTGTTGCCAAACCCGCAGCACAGGCCACAGGATGGGCCGAATAGGTGTAGCCATGGGGAAATTCCACCATGTATTCCGGACCACCGTTGTCCATAAAGGTATTGTAAATTTCAGCACCGACAACTACCGCACCCAGCGGCACGGCGCCGTTGGTAATCTGTTTCGCCAGGCCCATTATATCCGGTGTCACTCCGAATTCTTCGGCGCCGGTCATGGAACCCATGCGGCCAAAGCCGGTTATGACTTCGTCGAAGATCAACAAAATATTGTGCCGGTCACAAATTTCCCGCAAGCGCTTGAGGTAGCCTTTGGGTGGTGGCAAGACACCGGCGGTGCCGGCCAGAGGCTCTACGATTAGCGCCGCAATGTTAGACGCATCATGCAGTACTACCAACTCTTCCAGTTCATCGGCCAGCTGGGCACCCACTTCCGGCATGCCTCTACTGAAACGGTTTTCCTCGAGCACAGTGTGAGAAATATGATCGGCGTCTACGCTCTGTCCGAACAATTTACGATTAAAGCCGATACCGCCGACACCCACCCCGCCATAGTTAACACCATGGTAGCCCTTCATGCGGCCGATAAATTTACTCTTGCCGGGTTGACCACGACTGCGCCAGTAGGCACGGGCTATCTTCAGCGCCGTATCGATAGTTTCAGAGCCGGAATCTGTAAAGAAAACATGATCCAGGCCGTCTGGGGTTAGCTGTACAATCTTGTTGGCGAGCTAAAAAGAGAGCTCATGAGCGAACTGAAATCCCGGTGAGTAGTCCAGCTTCGCTCTCTGTTTGCTAACTGCCTGACTAATCTCTTCACGACCATGGCCGGCACCACAGGTCCAGAGCCCGGACAGGCCATCGAATATTTGCCTGCCATCGGCATCGGTGTAGTAGACACCCCTGGCAGATACCATGAAACGTGGATCGTTCTTGAACTGACGATTGCCTGTGAACGGCATCCAGTGAGCCTCGAGCTCTTCTCTACTCAGAGTCACATCGGTTTCTCAATTACATTCAGGTGCTGGCGACAGGAGCTTCAGCGCTGTCTGTGATTGCAATCGTCTCTTGCTCGAGACTGGCCAGATCCTTTCTATACTCCGCTTCAAGCTCCGGATCAGGCCACATGATAGTGACCAGGTATCCCGCTATTAACGCCGACAGAAATGAGGGCGGCATGGTTTCCAGGCCCACAAAATAGGGGCCGATGCCGTCCATATTCTGGATCACGAATTTGCTGATCAAGGTCATGGAAAAACCGGTTATCATCGCCGCGATCGCCGCCCGCTCGGTAAAGCGAGGCCAGAACAATGACAAAATAATCATGGGGCAGAAAGTGGCGGCAATACCCGCCCAACCAAAAATCACGAACCAAAAGATGGTTCGGTCTGGTGACAGTATGGAAACGATGAGGGCGAGGCCGAGGGCGCAGAAGGCGATGACGACGGTTATGCGTCGGCACAAACGGGCCGCGTTGCTGTCGCTCAGAGCCGGGTTAATAATTTTCTCATACAGATCATGGGTTATGGATGCCGACGCCATTACCAGTAGGGAAGAAACCGTAGACATGATAGCCGACAATACGGCTGCCACGTAGAGGCCGACAATTAAGGGTGGAAAAGTATACTCAACCAGCTCCGACAATACATTTTGCGCGCCGTTACCCAAAACGGTATCGGGATCCACCCCCTGGGTGGTAAAGATGTAACGACCCAAAATTCCGATGCTGACAGCAGAGAAATCCACCAGCAGGGTAAACAACACGGCGATCCATTTACCTCGATTAATCTGATCTTCGCTTCGAATCGCAATAAACCTGGCGAAGACCTGTGGCGACCCCATAAACCCCAGGCCGATCAGCATCATGCCAATGACCACGGACACATTCATCAGGGTGAAGCCACCCGCCCCCCACATGTCCACCAGGCCCGGTTCGATAGCGGACAAGCCGTCGTAGATAGACCCGCTGTTGGACAGACTGAGATAGGCCACCGCCGGTAACAACATCAGACACACCAGCATTACGCCACCCTGAAACATATCGGTCCAGGCCGCAGCCAGGAACCCGCCGGCGATACAGTAGGTTGCAACCACCACAAAACCAACCACGGCGCCGGTGTGATAATCCCAGCCAAGAAAACTTTCGAAGGCGGAACCGGTTGCGTCAATTTGGGCAGAGATATAAATCATGACAAAGATTGAAAGCACGATGGCGGAGACGACGCGCAACACATTGGTTTTCGATCGAAAACGACTCACCATGTAGTCGATGACAGTTATTGAATCGTATTTGTCCGTTAGCCGCTTGAAGCGCCGTGCCATCAGGAACCAGGCAAAGCCGACACCAAAGAGCTCCCCCACCACTACCCAGTAAGTGCTAAAACCGAGCACGGCTCCCATGCCAGTGAGACCCAGCAGCAGCCAGGCTGACTCGCCCGTAGCCTGCGCCGAAAAAGCGGTGACCCAGTAGCTCAGCGACTTACCACCGATGACAAAATCTTGCATGCTGTTGACGCGCTTGAATGCCAGGTACCCCAGAAACATCAGGATTCCGAAATAGATGACTATCATCGCGTATTTTTCAAGCATGGGACTACCTCAGGAACAACAGGATTCCGAATAATACCTCCCACAGGCGCAGGTTACACCAACTGACTTATGCCCGGGCGCGGGGGCATTTTCGTGCCGAGGGGAAAATTACAATACCGCATTCGAGGAAAACATTAAGGGGAGTATCAGCGCCGGCAAATTCGCGGACTTCGTCATCCTGGCGGACGACCCCCACGACGTCAATCCCGATGCCATCAAGCACATCGAGATCGTTAGGACGGTGGTGGGTGGTGTGACTATATGTATGAAGCGTAATATTAACGAGCAAGTTGCCGTGTAATACAACTCGGCAACTTGCTTTGGGACACTGTTAAGTTATTAACCTATTAGTGTCCCCCTTCCCTTAAGCAGAAGGAGCACCACCACCTGAATCAGGCAAATCCAGACACACGACTTGAACAGTTACGGCAGTCTCTTCAAGGTCCTCAGGGGCTGGCACCACTCCTGTTACGGTCCAGCCAATAGTCGAAGACTTGAACGATGAATGAAATTCTGTAACTGCGCAACTATTAGAGCTCTCTGCGTCGCACTGAAAACCCCCGCCTACGGCTACGTCATCGCTAGCGCAAGTCGCAGTTATTTCATATTCTCCGAAGGATAGTACTCGATTAATTTCAGTATATGCTCTCAAAAATCCTTGCTCTCCCTGATCTCCCTTAGGTCCTATTGGTCCTATTGGTCCCTCAGGTCCCTCTGGTCCAGCCACTCCTTCTGGTCCCCGAGGTCCCTCTGGTCCAGCCGTTCCACCTCCGCCACCAATAGTCAGATCATAGACATCACGATTGACCTCGCCATTGCCGGTAAACACTTCGAGTCGAAAATCGCCAGCAGGACAGCCAGCAACAGGGCATAGCGCAGTGAGGGTAAATTCCGATTCCACATCACAAACTTCAAGTTCATCAAGATTCCCGAGTATGGCACGAGGAAAATCTCCATTATCAAAGTTCATCCCCTAATGGTGAGGCTCCCCTGCGTAGTCGAACACGCAGCATCTGCGGAGCTTACTACCAACACTTCAGTTATCATCAGCTGAATTGGCGAGGTTTTTACACTCTTGGCGCTTTTTCCACTCTTGCCGCTCTTGGCTTCAACGACTGCTGTCGTTGTGCCCCATGCAAATACGGCTACCAGTAGAAATTGAAATAGTGTTTTCATCGTTAATAATTGCTTTGGCATTATGCGTCCCCCAGTTTCAGCTAATATTGTTCTGTAATTCAGTTAAAGCAGTAATCTATTGAAAATTGGTGAGACTAACTAGCCTCTACCTTATTCCCCGCGATTCTTGTTTACCCTACTTCCACTGTGAGCGAACATTCTCACACAAAATACTGAGTCGGTTATAGAACTACGTCACGAATTGTGGCTAAACGGGGTAGAAACTCGGCGTTAGGGGAACAAATCCCGTCAAAATTCGGATTTCCGCTACCCCTGAGGTCCAACTTTCCGTGGGAAGTAGCTGTGCAGCTCAACCATGCCTAGCTACAACTGATTAGGTCGGAGGGCGGGTATCCCACAAATTATTGAGAAAATTCAGTGAATTAGACTACTAATCGTGTGCATCTACGATATTAGTGTAAAAGTAACGGAACTGGCGACCTAAAATCGCTTCGAACACAGGTGCAACGCGCCGTCGTATTACTCTACCGACTGGTAATTAATAGGCTATAATCAAAGCCTTAAAGCTAATGCTGCTCACCAAGAGAAACTGTTATGCAATTCATGATTACCGCATATGACGGCAAGGACGAAGAAGCGACGAACCGTCGCATGACTGCTCGTCCTGCGCATATCGACGCAGCTACAAAACTAAAAGAGTCAGGGAATATTATTGCCGGTGGCGCCATCCTCGATGACGCCGACCAGATGATCGGTTCAACCCTGTATGTGGAATTCGATTCCAGGGCAATACTGGACGAGTGGCTGCAGCAGGACCCCTATGTAACCGGTGGAGTCTGGCAGGATATTTCCGTGCTGCCAATTCGACTGGCTTTGGGAAAGTAAAGCAGCCCCGATAAATTGGGGTCGTTAGTTACGCCCAGTAGCAGCGGGCGCTGCTGAGATATCTTTGCAGAAATTCAAAGCTTGTTATAGGCAGTTGGTGCGTGTATCGGGGCTTGGTGAGAAAATAGGGACGTATTTTATTCCCTCCGTCCCTATTTCAGATTTGTAGTTAAAAAGAAAACCGAATTCAACAGGGGATTGGGAAGGGGTGTTGTTTTGCAGTGACTAGCGCCCAGGGATGGAGCGCGGGACGGGCCAGGGATGGCCCACCGGAACGGAAAAACAATACCCCTTCCCAAGCCCCGTTACACGCACCAACTACCTACAACAGCTTTTACCTACAACAACTTTGAATTTTCTCGGGGGTGTCTAAATGACAAACGCGTGTTACTTGCGAGATACTATTGCCCCGGTTGCAGATGCTCCAAGCTCAAACCCACCGCGGTACCCGCACCAAAACCTTTCCAGTAGCTGTGATCTTCACTCTGCTGCCCATTCCTGACCGAGTAGACGGCATCGGCGCCATCGGGCACCAGATCCAGATAGGCATTGCGCTCTTCCCTGCCCTTGAGGTGATAATCCAGATAAGCCGTTACGAAATGATCCATGATGTTGTTCATGCGTACCGTGTCCCACACCGGGTCGGTGTAATGACTGGCACCGGTCTTGTCGTCGCTATTGAGAATTTCCACCGGCAGTGGATAGGGTGCGCCCGCACTGTGGCCAGCATTTTTAAAGGTAAGCAAATAGCGATCGCTGTTTACGGCTGCCTTGAAGATGGCCCGCGTGCCATTCTCATAGCCGGCAACGGTGTCGGCGCTGCCACCAATATAGAAGGTAGGCACGCTGATTCCAGCCAGGTCTTGCTTACGCCAGAAACCGAAATTCATGCCCCAGGGCGCGATAGCGACACCCGCCTTGATGCGCGAATCCAGATTTTCTCGATACTCGGCGTTACCACTGGCGTGTTCCTGTAACAGTTTATTTGGCGGCGCCAGCAGTGAGCCAACGATGTCATCACTGTAACCACCACCCAGGTTGTTGATGAGGCCGTAGCCACCCATGGAATAGCCAACGACAGCGGTTGTTTCTGCGTTGAGCAAGCGGTAGAGAAAGCTGCTGGAATCCGCAGCCAGGCTGGCCATGGCATCGACAACGAAGCGCTGATCCAGCGGTCGATTGTAGAGTGTGCTTGGCAATGCCTGCTGATCGTCGTAGGTGCTGTCGGTGTGGTCTATGGAAGCCACAACGTAACCTTTACTGGCAAGGTTTTCACCGAGGTGACTGAGCAGATAGCGATTGCCGGGATAGCCGTGAGAAATAATCACCAGAGGATACGGCGCTGCCGTTGAATTTGGCTCGGCATCACGCACGGCCTTACCCATTAACACTGCGGTTATCGCCGGATTGCGGGTAATTGCATGGTAATGGCCGCCAGGCGCTTGACCGTCCGCCAGCTGCGCTGGATACCACACTTCCAGTGTAAGCGGTCTGTCGTAATAGATCGACTCACCACCACGAGGCGTGTTCAATATGTCTATTCGATTCGAATCAACCACCTCCAGCGTCTGCACACCAATATCATAGTCACCAAAACTCGCCAATTCCGGCGCGTCGGGCCTGATACTATCGATACGGTTTTCCTGTGCCGGCAACGAGGGTGCCATTATCGTAAGCAGTGCTGTGCCAAGCAGAAAATTCGAACTTCTTCCCATTTTACTTACCCTGCCGAATCGAGTTGGCGCTTGAGTCTACTACTAAATAGCCTGGTGTTGATAAGCCGCCGCGCGTTCTTCCTGAGTGTCAGTGTGGCCAGTCAAATCGTGCAAGATTACGTACAGGCTTGGCACCAGAAACAGCGTAATGACGGTGGCGAACAAAACCCCAAAAGCCAGCGAAATAGCCATGGGCACGATGAAAAACGTGGCGGGATTCGCGGTTATCATCAGCGGTACCAGGCCAATGAAAGTAGTGACCGAGGTAAGGACAATCGGTCGAAAGCGTAACATCCCAGCCTGCGAAACCGCCTCTACCATACCCACACCCTCATCCCGCAGCCGATTTATAGACACTACCAGAATCAGGCTGGCGTTCACCACGACGCCACTAAGAGCGATAATACCGAGCATGGAGAAGAAAACCAGGTCAGTGCCCATGATGAAGTGACCGGCGATGGCGCCGATGGCGCCGAATGGAATCACACTCATTATTATCAGCGGTTGCAGATAGGATTTAAGGGGGATAGCCAGCAGCGCAAAGATAACCAGCATAGCCAGGGGAAAGGTATCGAGCAGATCGTCCATCGAGCGCATCTGTTCTTCACCCTCACCGCCGACTACGATTTCCACATCGAGCTCCCTGGCCCATGTATCTGCATATTTGGCGATGAGTTCAGCGCGCACCACATCGGGTTTGGCAACGGATCGATCGATGTCTGCCCGCACCGTGATAACACGCCGACCATCCTGTCGATTGATACTGGAATAACTGCTGCCCAGGGAAAAATCGGCGATGCTGAGAAAAGGCACCTCGGCACCACTGGGCGTACGTATCAGCATGTCCTCCAGGTTACCCAGAGATTGTCTTTCACTTTCCGGGTAGCGAACCATTACGCGAATGTCGTCAGAGCCGCGCTGGATACGCTGGGATTCGGCACCGTAGAATGCCTGCCTGACCTGCATCGCAATATCATTGAGGGTTAAGCCCAGGGTCTTGCCACGCTCAAGAATCTGAATCTGCACTTCCTGCTTGCCGGCGCGGAAAGAGTCACTAATATCAAACACACCAGGATATCTTGCCAGTTCTTCCCGCAACTGTGATGCCGCCGTCTTCAGATTGTCTTCATCCCTCCCTTCCAGGCGGAAATTAATCGCATCCCCCGCCGTGAAGGCATCGGAAATGAAAGTTAATTCCAGGGCATCCGGTATGTTCCCCACTTTTTCACGCCAGCGATCACGAATAAGCGCCGAACTGATTTCACCTCGATCGAGAAAAGGCGTCAGGTACAACACTACTTCGGCAATTTCACTGCTGCCGGCATCGCCTCTAAAAGGCGCACTCGGCCCTCCCCGCGGAGCCCTGCCACCGATAATGGCAAGAACTGCCTCTACCACGCGTTCGGTTGCCGCTGGCGCGTCTCTATTGGCTTTCAGAACGATTAATTCTTCGTCCAGTTCTGCGGACAATTCCAGAGCGGCCGCTTCCAACAGTGCCACGGCGTCTTCGGTAACATAGCCGGGAACTCCCGGTGGCATTTGTACCGTGCCGTACACCACGTCACCCTCCACCGCAGGCATAAACTGAAAAACCACCCGACCACTGAGCCAGGTTGCCAGCGTAATAATGATGACTCCGGTGGCTGTGGCCCACGCTGCATAACGATATTTCAGGACCTTTCTCAGAGCACGTCGATAACCGTGGTCGGCAAAATATTCCATGCCATCGGCAATGCTGCCCTGAAAGCGCTGCCAGCGCTTCACCAGGGCGCTGTTTCCCAGGAAGTAGCCCTCGGTCTTGCGGTGAGCAATATGGCCCGGCAATATCAACTGTGATTCCACCAGACTGGCAACCAGGCAAAATACCACCACGGCGCCGATAGCGTTGAAGAACGCGCCCATAGGCCCATCCAGCAACAGGATTGGCAGAAAGGCTGCGATGGTAGTGAGGACGCCAAAAATTACCGGCACCGACACCTCGACAGTGCCTTCGATAGCAGCATCTTCCTTTGAAAGACCCTTGCGTTCGTAAGCGTGAATGCGTTCCCCCACCACGATAGCGTCATCGACGACGATACCGAGTACCAGGATGAAGCCCATTACCGTCAGTGAACTGATGGTCAGCCCAACACTGGGGAACAGAATAAGTGCGCCGGCTATGGCGATGGGAATTCCCGCCGCCACCCAGATCGCCAGCTTGAAGCGTAAAATCAATGCCAGAATAATTAACACCAGCACCAGGCCGGTGTAGGCGTTCCTGGCGACTGTACCGATGCGCTCCTGGGTGGATACCGCCGAGTCGGTAATGACTGTTAATTCCATACCTTCGGGAAGCCGCAATTCGGAGGACTGCATCCAGCTTCGTATGGTGCGAGCAGAGGCGATGATGTCTTCATCCCCGACTCGCAGGATATCGATAATCGCCGCATTAGTGCCATTGAGTCTGGCATCCAGATAGCCTTCCTCGAATCCGTCTTTTACCGTCGCAATTTCTCCCAGCCGTAGCTGCGTGCCATCGGGGTAGGATTTCACCACGATATCTTCGTACTCATCACCGCGATACACCTGCCCTTTAGTCCGCAGCAAGATCTCACCAGAATCTGTTTTAATAGTTCCACCGGGCAAGTCCAGTGAAGCGCTGTCGATGGCCCGGGAAATTTGATCCAGGGTCAGTCCATACTGACGTAGTGTGTACTCTGAAACCTCTATAGATATTTCAAAGGGGCGAATATATTCGATGTTAACCGTAGAAATTCCTTCCAGATCTAATAAATCGTCGCGAATTCCCTCGGCGACAATTTTGAGATTGCGGTCATCGGTATTAGAAGCAAGAGCCATGGTCATCACATTGCCGCTGGAGGTGAAGGCCCGAACTATGGGTTTTTCGGTTTCCACCGGGAAGGTAGCGATGGCATCAACCTTGCCTTTTACATCATTCAGAACCCGGTTCAGGTCGGCACCAGACATGATTTGTATGGTCGCGTCACAGCCGCCCTCCCGCGCCGTACTGGAAAGTTGATCGATATCTTCCGCGCCCTCGAGAGCTTCCTCGATACGCAGGCACACCGCCGCTTCCGATTCTTCAGGGGTGGCCCCGAGGTAGGCCACGCTCACCTGAATCATGCCGAAATCGACATCGGGAAATTCTTCCTGATTTAGATTTGAATACGAAATAAAGCCGCCAGCCAGAAAGATCATCATTAACAAGTTGGTGGCGACAGGATTTTTAACGAACCACGTAATGGGTGTTCTCAAGACTCACCTCGACCAAATATTTCTTCGCTCATAGTTAAAGGCTGATTCACTACCAGTGCGGCAAACATGATCAGATCAATTCTTTTACAGGTTGTACCGTCATACCATCCACCACGGCCTGAATTGGCGAAGTACATATAAACTCACCCGGCAATAATCCGGCGCTAATGAGTACACGGTCTTCTTCTAACCGGAAAATCTCAACATCCCGGTAGTACATCTTGTTTTCTGCGTCCACTATCAACACCTGGTTATTATTGCGGATCACAGACCTAGGCAGAGAGAACAAGTTATCCACTCGTTTGCCAGTAATGTCAGCCTGTACGAATAAACCGATAGGCAGCGGCATCGACTGGCTGGTAAAGTCACCGTGTTCGCCCTCTGCTGCAACGGGCTGCAATACCCGGATGATGGTCTGTACAGTGTTGCTGTTTGGGTCTATGGTAGCCTCGGTTCGCACTAACTTACCCTGCCATTTGTGCTCCACGCCACCGTAAAATCCCGTTAAAGTTACACTTGGCGCCCGATCATCCGACAGCTCACCTCTAGTGCCCAGCGGAATGTCCAGATACGCCAGTTGGCGGATAGCCAGAGGTACGCGCACCTCAACTTCGTCGGCTCCGTACAACACGGCAACGCTCTGCGCTCGATTCACGTACTGACCTAGCTCTACATCCCGCGTCGCAATGATGGCATTGAATGGTGCCTTGATCACTGCTCGCTCCAGATCCAGCTGGGCCTGCCTGAAACTGGCGAGTGCGTCCGCCAGTTTCGCCTCATTCACGGCCGCCGCTCGTTTCGCGTCCTGTAATTGGGCGTCACTGGCCAGGCGCTGCTCAGCCAGCCCAATGAGCCGATCCAGCTCATTGTTGGCGTGATCTGCCTCGGCCTGTGTCTGCTGCATGAAGGCGAGACCGCGTGCGCTGGCGGTTTCATAGTCGCTCGCATCCAGCCGAATCAAGGTGTGCCCTGCTTCCACATAGGCACCCGCTTGCAGCGATGGCGAGATCCAGGCGATGGGGCCAGCGACGGCCGCGGCCAGGTTGGCCTGCTGTGCCGCCTGTACCTTGCCCTGGGATTGCACTAACAATTGCACCGAATCCAACTGCACTTCTGCCACGCGCACCGTCACTGCGAGCACTTCTGGAGCCGATTCCTCGAGTACGGTAGGCGTCATTATGAGATAGCCTGCAAACAAGCTACACGCTGCTAATATGGCAATTGGCATTACTACGCGCTTCATGCATTTACTCCTGATACGTCTTCGCTAACTAGACACTTATTAATAAATAAATCGTTCATGGTTATTCCCCCTCAAACCATCACACAGCTTGCTTGAGACAAATCGCCTCACTCACCGCGACTCGAAAATCATCAAAATGAGCCTGCATCATCGCTGCTGCCAATTCGGCATCTCGATCAGCGATGCAGGTTCTGAGGGAGTGCAATAGCTGTTTTAACTGCGCCTGGTTCATCACCGGCTTAATACCTAATTTCATCATCTGTTCGACAAACTGTGCTTTCAGATCGTTACTAATCAACTGCACCACCAGGTTGTCGGCGATGGTGGCCAGGTATTCGTGCAATTCCTGCCAGTGGGGTTGCATCGATTCGAAATCTTTAGAGTGCCCGCTCATATCTTCAACAATCTCGGACAAGCGCTGCATTTGTTCATTATTCGCCTTCTCAATGGCTGAACCTATCGTAAGTGCCGAGAGGGCACCAAAAGTCTGCAAGAATTGGTCCACTAATACGAGATCGGGAAATTCTCCCGCCGCCATTAGAGGCCCTAAAATGGCAATACTTGCGGCATCAATGGCTTGAATCCTGGCACCTCCGGGGTATATCCGAATCAGACCTAATTGTTCCAACTGCGACAGTGCCTCCCTGACTGCGCCTCGGCTGGCGTCGAAGCGACTGGCAAGATCTCGCTCCGATGGCAGACGCTCGCCGGCACGGTAGCGCTGCGTCAATATTTCATCGCGCAGGCTATCTGCAATCTCGTGGCTGATTGTGCTAGTTGCTGACATAGGCTGGTGTTACCCACAGGAATTATTTGGTCTGACCAAATTGGTCTGACCAAATATAGGCTTTATTGAATTTTAGTCAACCGATGGGCGATGAATTGGGGCTTTAATTGGTTAAAACGAGTGCTGCATCACACTAGCAGGCGCTTAGAGCATCTCTAGAACCCGTCAAACAGGTCAATATCCAGCTTTTCCTCGTAGCGTAGTTCCCGAATGCTAAGGGCGCTCAGCTTACCGGCCAGCAAGCTATCGACATCCTGCTGAATCACCTGCACGGCTAGCTGTTGCTGCACTGGTGTCGGCGCTGACTGCACTACGGACCCCCACAGCGACAACATTCGATTGTCGATGCGGCGCAGGGAATTGTCTTTGGACCATTCTGCGGCAATTAGCCTTCCCAGCACTGCGAGTTGAGCATCGAAGACTTCTCCCTGCGCCCGAGTTGAGGCCGTATGCAGGTAAGCATTCAGGTCCGACCAACCGTTTGTGTATAACAGATTGCCCTGATAGAACACCATTACCCATTCGAGATACTCTTGTCGGGATTGTAAGCGCTGGTTTTGGCCGTCCTCTGCATAGCTTTGCTCAAAAACCCGCATCGCCGGAATCGATTCTGGCCAGTTTGCCAACTGCGGGCTCAGGCAAGACAGTAGTACCAGGCTGAGTAACACTAACAGACTGATTTTAAAACGCATAAGCACCACGTCGCTGTACGATTTTCAGCTCGCAAAGATGTGCGTGAGTACTTCGCTACAGCTAACCAATCGGAGTCATTGATCAAAATTTAAGAAGCTGACAATGTACACATTACAAGAGCTCAATGCCAATTCTGTTTGGATTTAACAAATAAGACCAAGTGAATCCCGAAAACTTGACATACATCTCTTACCGCAGTTGTTCCACTGGTCCAAATCTGCTTAAATCAACCCACTTTCTCCCCGCAGACCGCAGTTGTCCCGGGATACTATTTATCAAATCAATACGACCCTGCGATGATGGACTGGTTGCAATCCGCCAGCCTCATCATTTCCTCGTATTAAACTTGCAGGACACAGAATAGAGCAGCATGGAACCACTCAAGCGATATCTGATTGAAAATTTCGAAGGCGTATTCATCCTTGTAATTTTAGTGTGTGTGAGTGGCGTAGTGTGGTTGGTGGACGCCAAACTTTCCTTCCTAAACTTCTTCTACCTGCCGGTGCTGCTGGGATCCTATTACCTGGGAATTCGCTCCGGCGTGCTGGGAGCGGTCTTTACGTTTCTGGTAATCGCCATTTTCGCCAGTTTGTACCCCCGAACGCTTTATTGGTCCCACTGATGTCTTTGACCTCTGGGCTTCGCTTCTAATCTGGGCGGGTTTCCTCGTTCTTACCGCTGTGATCGTGGGTTTTACCCACCGCGAATTGCAGGAGAAGATAACCGAGACCTTGCGTGCCAAGGCAGAAGCCAGCGGCAACGCCGAACTGCTGGAACAAACCATGACCACGATTCGTGAATTCGAGTCCGAGCTCGATTATAAGGTTGAGGAGCGCACCCGGGTACTTGAAGAAAAGACCAAGTCAATCAAGGAACACAAAGAAAAAGTGGAGGAGGGTTTATATTCAACCATGGACCCAGCCGTGGTTAAACTGATGATTGAAAACCGTATTCGCACAGAGAACCGCCGTATAAGTGTGCTTTTTTCTGATCTGCAGGGTTTTACCAGTTATTCCGAAGAACATTCCGCTGAAGTAGTGATCACCGAGCTTAATAAGTATCTCGGTGACATGGAAACGATCCTGTTGCAGTACAACGCCCATATCGATAAATATATGGGTGATGGCATCATGGTAGAGTTTGGTGCCCCGATCCGCTTTGAGCGGCATGCTTTGCTTGCCGTAACCTCCGCCTGGAAAATGCAGTTACACATGCGCGACGCAAACTACCCTTTCGAATTGCGGGTTGGTATTTCTACCGGCGTAGCCACCACCGGAATTATTGGAGCCAAGCGCCAGTCATTTACCGCCTTCGGTGATACGGTAAATCTTGCCTCACGCATCGAAGGTATGTGCGAACCGGGTGAGGTGACCGTAGACGAAGCGACTTATAATGAGTGCAAGGACGTGTTCGAGTTCCGCCCCGTGTCGGGACTGCCCTCTTATACCCAATCGGGGAATGCTGAACTGGTCGAGGAAATCAGTAGTTTGTTGGCGGCGATCGACGCCGCTCCGAAAAAACCCGAGCTACGCTTAAGAGCAGGCAAACTCTTGCAAGAAGCCAATGATCCGGAGCAAGCTATTATTCATCTCAAACAGGCGATGGACATTGATCCAGACAGCGCCGAAGTAAAAATCGCCTATGCTTAAACCTCGGTGGCACTGGAGAAAACCCGTAACCTGAGGGTTAGAGGCAGACGCAGTACCGTTCACCTGTATGAAATTGTCGGTTTTGTAAACCCACTGGAAGACTGCCCGCAACTGCCGTCGCGTCTGTTGCTGGGAATAGAGCCAAAGCTTGCGCAACTGGTCGCTTATCCTGAAGACCTGATCCTGCATGTAGAATGTATCGATGGCTCGGTGGGCTTCTCACGCCTGACCGGCATCATTGCTTTTCTCATCGCCGATGCCATGGGTATGGTAGATCAGGAGAAGCACGATATTCTGGAAGCGGGATACCTTGCCGAGATAGGCAAAACCATCGTCCCGGAAAATATCTTAAATCGCAATGGCGGTCTGACCGAGGAAGATTTTACTCACATTCATATGCATCCCAGAGAAGGTGTGCGCCGGCTTCGTAGTATAGGGTACGAAAACGAACGTATGCTGGAATTAATCGAGTGTCACCATGAAAACTTCGATGGCTCCGGCTATCCCACTGGCATCAAAGGAGATAATATTCCCGTTGGAGCCCGCATCCTCGCCGTTGCCGAAGCCTATATTAGTCTGACCTCGAAGCGCCCCTATCGTGATCCCTGGGAATCTGGTGCCGCTCTCAATGAAATTTCCAAGTATGTAAGATCAGGAAAGTTTGACCCGGTGGTCGTGAAAACCCTTGGCGAGATAATGAAAGACGGCAAATAACTACTCCTGCAAAAATAAATATCGAATCTGCACGTCTCGCAACCGCGTGGCCTTGTCCCCAACGATTGCGGGTCTGAATTGGACATCACGAAGCGCCCGTAACGCTTTTCTGCGCACGCTGCGTTCATCTGGTTCAGCGCCCAACACCTTGACGGCAGAAACCTTGCCACGACTGTTGATAGTGAAACTCAAATCCAGCCGATTGTAGGCAAGGTCGACGTTCAGAATTGAATTGCCTCTATGCGGTTTCCGAATCGCAGGCAAAGATTCATCCCAGGCTATCAGCTCACCCACGTGAATAGTCTCCTTTGGTACAGCAGTAGCTTGTTGCGTGGTTTCCGCTTGGTGTGACAACAATTCTTCAAAACGAGTGAAATATCGAGCCACTGGTATCACCGAGGGTTGACTGAACAATGCCTCAATTTTACTGTCAGCGATTCCCGCCTCCCGCAGCAATTCCCTTGCTTCGCGGTACTCTCTAAAGGCTGTGCCATTATCCCTCAGCAACTGAAAATCACCACGATAAATTCCAGCCATCGCCAGCGCCTCGGCATCACCTTCAGCAGCCGCTATCTCTTCTATCTGGTTTATAAACCCTAGCCCTTGCCGCAGATACGAATAGCCAAGCTCATGACCCTCGACAACGACGGCGATGTTGCTAAAGGGGCCGAACAGGGCATCAACATCTATGAAGACACGGTTAGAGCTCTGCAGGCGCGCCCTGCCATCCTCTGCCATCAGCGCGTCCCTGGTGTCAAAACCCAGTCCGTCGCTTGCATTTAAAAATTTGACCAGATGATATTCTCCCACTGCGCGCTGATATAACCAGGGGATAAGCTCTGGGCTTTCGCTACCGTAGTTGTCCTCCGCCAACGAAGCGGCTTGCCGATACAGGCTTCGAGCCAGCATAAAATTGCGGGACCGGGATCTTCGGTCTTCCAGATAAACCTGACTGAGATGCCAGTATGCCTGGTCATCTATTGCGGACAATAAATCTTCGGTAGAGAAACTGCTATTAGCCCCTACCACATCGCGAATATGCTCCAGCCGATCGGACACGGCTTGCCAAGCTTGCAGTCTTATCTGGTTGGCGATGATATCCTGCAGCACGGGTATCACTTCAGGATGCTCCAGACCCATGGTCGTGCGTATTAACTGCAGTTGCCGCTCTTGCAATACGGCCACCTGTTGATAGTCTCCGGTCTCCATCTTCAACGCTATCAAGCTATCCAGAGGTTCCAGCAGAGATTGGTCGTAGGCGCCAAACTGAGACTCAAGAGCTTCGAGTTCAAGCTGATAACTGGAGTACGCCTCCAATAGTTCATTACTGCGGGCTATCAATGCTTGCAACAGGCCTCTTTCTTCAGCCGCTAACAGAACCTGGCCAAATTGCAGAGCAAGGAGGAATACTGTAATTGCCAACAAATCTCTGGTTTTCATGATTTCAGCAAGCGCCGTTTTGACCCAATGTTGACAATAACTTGATCTCCTGCCCTTGTCGATACAAACTAGGCACCAATGAAATACACCTTCCTCTACCTCTTCCTGCTTTGTAGTGCTATCCCTGCGTATGCTCAGGTCGATCAGCCAGACCTGTATGACATCGCCGGTGAGTTCGCGTTCATCAGAATTCAGTATGACAGCTATTACGGTGGTGGTTATTACCGGGGCCCCTGGCAGACAGATTTTCCCGCTGCCGATGAGAATTTTTTGCGCGGCGTGGCCAGACTGACCAATGTCAGAGTCATGAGCCAGCCAAAAGTACTGCGCTTCGACGACGAAGAAATCTTCGATTACCCTTTCCTCTATGCTTTGGAAATGGGTCGTAATGGCGGCTTGTCCCTTTCTTCCACGGAGACAGAAAACCTGCGAGAGTATTTACTGCGTGGCGGCTTTCTATTGATCGACGACTTTTGGGGAGAGCAACAATGGGATGCTTTCTATCGGGATTTTGCGCAAATTTTCCCGGACCGACAATTAACAGAGCTGTACGCGGATCACGAGATTTATCACACATTTTACGACATCGAGGGCGCGCAGATGATTCCCGGGCGCGGAGGCCGGCGCGGCTTTGGACAGGCGGGAATAGACGTGGCCAGCAATCACGCGATCCTGGATGACGATGGCCGCGTGATGGTGCTGGTAAACTGGAACTCTGATATGGGTGACGGCTGGGAACACACCTTCGACCAGTGGTATCCAACCCAGTATTCAAATTCAGCCTATCAACTAGGCATCAATTACCTGATCTACTCTCTGACTCACTGAGCTGTGTCGCCAAGCTGTAGAGAAACTCATAACCCTCGTACAGTGATTATATCGTATGATAATTCACTACCTGCCCATTTGAGACCCTGTCTATGCTGCTTGCTTTCCTGATTAATAGTCTACTGATCACACTGGCAGTTACCATTCATTATGAAATGCTGCGTTTGCTCTCGGTCATAATTCCCAGGCTTCGGATCAAACACCGGCTACGGGTAATTGTCGGCGTGTTTGGCACCATCTGCGCCCATGTCATTGAGATATGGATGTTTGGTTTAGCCTTCTATCTAATGACTCAATATGGAGATTTTGGCAGCCTCGAAGGTAATTTTAACGGCAGTCTTGTCGATAGTGTTTATTTTTCTTTTACCAACTACACGACTGTCGGCTATGGCGATATCGAACCCTTCGGCAGCCTGCGATTTCTGGCCGGCGTTGAATCCCTTACCGGACTATCGCTTATAACCTGGTCAGCCTCTTTTATGTTTATAGAGATGACGAAATTCTGGGAAGACGAATAGAAACCCGCCAAGCAAAAATCATTCGAATTCAAAAAGGGGCCAACAGGCCCCTTTAACATGCATCGGCAAGCAGGTGCTGGCATCGGCTCCCTGAATCAGCTTCACCACGGGATGAGTGACGCGAGCTGCGATTGTTATTGTTTATGCTTCAGTCTCAGTAGTTAAATACACACTACTGTAATCGGTTCACCGGTGAAGGACCAAACGATACCCAGGTGCCCTGGTGCCGCGCCGCACTGGCATCGCCCCGAGACCAGTCACAGACCCCCTGCGGAAATACCGCTTGCAGCTGTGCATCTTGCTCCGCAGTAAAAGCTGTACTGTAATCGGCAGGGTGAAGCGCTCGAAGCTGACAACTAACCACATCATTAGCGAGGGGTGCCCCGGCTGCAATGCGCGGCGTTGGATAGGCCGGATAGAGCTCGTTGCAACGGCTGCTGCCGCTGAAGGTCTGCTCCTCTTCAATCTTGATCCGGGTTTCGCCACTGTTGTCCCAGCAAGCCTCGTCCAATGTAGCGGGCTTATTGGCAACCACTTTCTGACTCGATTCCATGTCGGTCTCATCATTTTTGATAGCCATAATCCAGCTGTCCATCTCTCGAAATAATTCCCCCAGGTCAGGGCTGTCCTCGCTAAAGCCCCATAGACCACCTACCTGCATAACCTGATTATCGGAGTGACCATTAGCGGCGCGCAGACGCGCTCGGGTGGAAAACTGGTGCACGATCATGTGAATGTCACCATTCTCGGCGTGGTCCCTGTAGCTGCGATAGTCGATTATTGGCGTGCTGGCCAGGCCCGCACCGCCATAGAGTATACGCCCTGATTCCAGTGCTCGGCTGCTGGCCTGGACATCTGCCCGGTGCCGGGACGGTACATGATTCATATCGCGATCGAAGCCGCCTATATCCCGATTCAGGTCGATAAACTGTTGGGGCGTAATCACAGCGTTATTCAGTGCGGCAAGGCCATATTGCACACCGACATTATCCAGTGGCCGCTGTGCGCTTTGGGACCCTTCAACCCGGCCATACACATTAACGGTGTGATCGTACACTGTGGTTCTAATACCCGTGGGATTGCCCGGGTGATAGCGCAGCTTTTCCAACTGGGAAACACTGATCTCGCCACCCTGCTCCTCGGGCGCAGTATCGAACTCGTAGATTGGGTCTAACCTGGCCGCACCACGGCTCAAGTTTGCAATCGAAGCCCATGATCCGAAGCCGGCAATAGCCGCCTGTTGGGTCAGGGAAAAACTTTCAGCATTCACTTCGATAAAATAATTATTCAACAAGCGGGCATCGGCTACGGTAAATATTGTGGCGGAGGTGACATCTGGAAAACTCAGGCCGATGACAAGACCGTCGAATACACCCGGATAATTGTCTGCTGTTTGATGGGACTGATAAGAGCCACCGGACACTCCGGTAGCGATGGTGTAATCCGGCACCCCATAGTGTTCGATAAACCGCTCTTTCACCATGATATGTGTTTCTGAAGCCAATAGATCGTTACAGTTCTGCCCGAACACGTTGAGTGTGGAAGAAGTCACTGCATAGCCCTGCTCGAAAAGACCGCGACGCATCACCCCACCGGTTCGATTACCTTGCTGAAACCAACCACCGCGACAACCACCGCCGTGGGTGTAAACCAGTTTGCCGTTCCAGCGACTGCTGCGATTCCAGGGCCCGACCGCGCCCTCGAGTGGGTCGTGCAGCATGGCGATCTCGTAGATGGCACGATTAACTGTGCCCGTCTCCACCCTGACAATATAGGCTATCGCCGTACCATCGGGGCCGACTATTTCCCCCATGTCCGCAGGTAACTCACCCGCGGGTAAAGGTCGATAAGGTTTGAATGCGGAATCGGTTTTTGACCAGTAAACGTAGTCGACCCGGGTAACCACGCTACAGTTAGTGTCTATCTGCGTTCCCAGAGCACCACCATTAACCAGTTCAAATTCTTCGGTCTGGCAGCTGAAGGGCTGCTCACGGGGACCCGAGACTATTGGGCCGATACCGGGGTAGTTTGTAAGTGTCAGGGTCTCAACAATTTCTGTGCCCCGCAGACTCGCAGACAAAACACTGTCTCCCTCCGGCAAGCCTGATAACAGAGCCTGCACCCGGCGGGGGGATGTTTCTACAAATTCAGAGCCAACATCAACGCCATTGAGGCTGACACTGAGCCGGGTCAGATTCTGCCCCGCGTCCAGGGACAGCTCTACCAGAACATCGCCACCGGTCACCAACCAGGGTTGAGTCGATAATGCCGTAATAGTGATACCGCTGGAAGCGCTTGTGATCAGAGCTGAACCGCTGGTGCTAACCGGTTCTTCTGAAGAGCAGGCACTTAACGCAGTCGCCAGCAGAGCTATCTGTAACGCGACTTGGATTCTCTTGAACATGGCTTTGCTCCACTCATAAATGGGGTAAAACAGTAAAAAGAAAAAGGCGATAGTGGCGACTCTGTTTACCCTGTCATTTTGGGGACACGGCGCTGTAATGTAAAGGTTACGCTCTCTTGCGATAAAATAATTTATCGCAAGACGGACAACTTATTGCCCAAGCGGTGTTAAAATAGAGTTGTTTACTTGGGAAGGTTTTAAAAACGGTTTTATTTGGTAAGGGATATGAACGCAAAAAATTCAATTAAGCTGATTGAGGCTACCAGGGCCGGTAAGATAAAGGTCGACAAGAAGTGTTCCAAATGCAGGAAATCGATCTGCTGTAATTCAATCAATCAGAAAATACCCGCACCGAAATCCAAAGAAGATTTCGACCATTTACTGTGGCAGGTTTCTCACCAGAACATCAATATATTCAAAGACGCCGATGGCTGGTTTCTACATCTCTCCTCGCCTTGTGAGCACTTACTGGATGGCGGTGTCTGCGCCATCTATGACAAACGGCCCTGGGTGTGTCGGGACTATGACAACGACTTTTGTGAACTGGATGAATCTATAGAAGAAGCCAGCGAACTGTTTTTTTCAAGCTTCAAGAAGTTCGAAAAATACTGCCGCAAACGCTTCAAGAAATGGGATAAGCGCTTCGAACTCTATGAATAGTCAAACTCGCTCAGGACCCCTGCAAATGACAGGCCTGCTGGCACTGAGCGCGCTACTGTGGCTGCATGCTCCGGTCGAAGCGCAGCAGCGCGTTGACTTCCAGACTCAACTCGATACCGCCAACGCTGAACTGGAGCAACTGGATAGCAGGGCTGGCGCCTGTCTGGCAGCCTTCGAAACTGAGTCCACCGAGTCCGCGACCGTGAGTTGTAAGCTATTCCTTGCTGCGCTCGACGGTGCCGAACTGGCTAACTACCTGGAGAGCTGTGCGCTATTGAAGCAGTGGCGAGATGATTTTGTAGCGACGGCACAGCAGCCTGACGATCGCGATCAGGATGACGCTGGCAATCTCAGGCTGATGGTGGGCATTGAATATAGCTGTGGTGAAGGTGCCCTGCAGAAACGTACAGAATTCGTTAGTTCTGCATTCAACTTGCTATATGGCGACCAGAGTTTAAGCCAACAATCCGGCGCAGCGCTGTCCAGAAGACTTGCCGAACTACGCTTCGAAACCACCCGTAACAATCAACGACGCCTGTTACAAGACTCCATCGAGCAGCAACAATCAATTCGACTGCGGCAGACCGAACGTCAATTCGACGACCTCGAGAAAGAAATTATCCGCCAGCAGATACAATAAAAAATCGAAGCTCGAACATTGGCACAATTAAGTAGGGCATGAACCTGGTACTCAATGTAGTGACCGTCGCCCGCAGGGAGCAGGCGTCGAGCCTACAGGGATGTATTTACGGCGTGTCACGGAAGTGAGTACCAGATTCATGTCTATCACTGAACTTCTTTCAGACAAATCTTAATACAACACCAAAAAATCACCATTTGCCAAGCCTGCCGCAGCTGGAAAGCTGTAGTTGGGAATCGTTATTTCCAGCGGTAATTGATAGTCCGCCGGCGTACCATCGGCAGCGAACAAGGCGATATTAAGTCTGCCACCACGAGCATGACTGATGGCCTCACCCCAGGCAATGATGTGTTCGTTGCGCGTATTGAAGGCGATGGCGGGGTTCTTCTGCCGAGTCTCGGTAAAGGGCTCGGCAATAGCTACAGGCGTCTGCGGGTGTTGCAGGCTTATCTGGATAATCCGACTCGCGGTTTCAAACACCAGCCACTGTTCCGAATTAACATCCAGCGCTATGTCATTGGTACTAAGCGGGCAGAACGAAATCTCCCACTGTTGTAGCGCATTAACCGGACCGTAAGACACACCACTAATTGCCTCATCTTGCAGGTCGACAGTTAATAGTTGCATATGTCGACCGATGCCGTCGATGGCGGAACGATAGGCTACTCGCAAGGAACTGTCGTCTTCAAAATCTGCTGCCAGGGCACAGCAGGCACAGGCGCCGAGATCTGGATTGCTAATCTGCAACTCGGGACCAAAGCTGGCGCCGTTGTCCGTGGACACTCTTGCAAATACCGTGCGCTCGTATTCCCGGCTCAGGTCTCCCGCTGCCCACACCAGTGCCACCGATTCGCCAAATGCGGCAACATCGGCACCGGCGTCTATGCCCTCACCATACTGGGATACCACGGGCTGTTGTGGCTCAAATCGATTCCGCTCGCGGTTGGAGCGAGAATAAAAGAACTGCGACTCCTTGGGCAGATACCAGATTACATGCACGCGCCCCTCGCCATCCAGCGCCATACCAGCCCTGGCGATGGAGAAAGTTTGCAGGTCGTAGGCCCGACTCGACACCTTGATTGGAATACCGAAGCTGCTTTTTTCTGGAATATACTGCCGGTAATAGAGATTACCCTCGCGGGCGGCAGGCGCGCGCAGGCGCTTCTTGAAATACAGCAGATGCACGCCACCATCAGCATCCACCACTATCCGTGGTTGCACGCCATTGTCAGGTGTCGCCTGAATGATCACCTCAGCCTGGGTAGTAGTCATGGCCGAAATGGATAGCAACAAGATTATAAGTCCAGCAAGACTGAAAAATTTCCGCTTTTTCCTGAACATTGGGCTGATATCCAATTGAGTGCTGTGTGGGTGAAAGTAGATTAAAACGGCAAATTAGTGCAGACTTTAGACCGTTTTCAAGGCTGTCCATTGATATTAGGGCATTATAATAGCAGGATTATAGGAATATGAGGCGTGATGCCTCGCCATTTCCGTGCATCAGTAGGACTATTCAAATGAGCAAATTGAAAAAATCACTTTTACCCTGGGCAGTTTTCGCCCTGCTGGCGGCGTGTTCAGAGCCTGCGCAAGACAGCGGTGCCGACACAGTCAGCAGCAATGACAGTTACAACACCACTCTCGATGTCGCTCAGGTCATGGCCCTGGTGCTGGAACCCGCCTCCGATATCCTCTGGGATTCCGGTGGCTGGGTGCTGGATGCCGCTGGCTACGAAGAGCTCTACCCCACCACCGATGAAGGCTGGGAGTATGTACGGGCACAGGCCGCCGTGGTGGTGGAATCCGGTAACATGCTGGCCCTACCCGGTCGTGCCGTCGATAACGACGCCTGGATGATCTATTCAGAAGGTCTAAGCAGTGCTGGTATGCTGGCAATGGAAGCCGCCGAAAGCCAGAATGAGGAAGATTTCTTCCAGGCCGGAGCCCAGATATACAGCGTGTGCTCTGCCTGCCACCAAGCCTATAACCCCGATATTCTCGATGTGTTCGACGACGAAGAGGCAGATTAAAAAACTGTGACAATAAAAATTCCAGCCAGCGTGATGTGTGTTCTTTGCACGCTGCTGCTTGCGCTGTTCTCTTTCAGCGCCTTCGGCCACACCATCCAGGGCAGTGACGCCAGCTTTGTCGAAGCCATAGACGGGCCAGCAATTTTCCCCTTCATGTACCTGGGCGCCAAGCACATGGTCACCGGTTACGATCATCTACTGTTTTTGCTGGGTGTGATTTTCTTCCTTTACCGGCCCCAGCATGTAGTGCAATACGTCACTCTGTTCGCCATCGGTCACAGCATTACCTTGCTGGTTGGCGTACTGGCAGACCTGCAGGTAAACGCCTATATCATCGACGCCATCATCGGCCTGTCCATCGTCTATAAAGCCTTTGAAAATATCGACGGCTTCAACCGCCTGTTTGGCGTCAACCCGAATACCGGCATCGCGGTCTTCGTCTTCGGTCTCTTCCACGGTCTTGGACTGGCAACCAAACTACAGGAATTTGAGCTGTCCGCGAATGGCCTGGTCACTAACATTGTCAGTTTTAACATCGGTGTAGAGATCGGCCAGATTCTGGCCTTGTCGGCAGTTTTTATTGGTTTGAGCATCTGGCGCAGCAGTGCCAGCTTTTTGAAGCATTCCTTTCTAACCAATACGGCACTCATGACCGGCGGCTTCATGCTGGCCGGTTTTCAGTTGAGCGCTTTCTTTCTACAACCGCCTTTCTGATTAGCTTCGGAGTAAACTCTTGGCTGCAAACAACCCGGCTAAACCGCCTTCACCAAAATCTATAATCACCGCAACTGCGATCGCCTTGCTGGTGGCATTGTTGGTGTTATTCATCGCCATTTTGCCAGCAGAGTTTGGAACGGACCCGCTGGGAATAGGTGAGTTACTCGGACTGACCGCGCTATCACGGGACCAAAACCCCTTCGAGGAACAGTTGGAGGTACACCGCAGCGACACTGTAGAGTTTGTACTGGAGGCTTTTCAATCCGTGGAATATAAGTATCTGATGGATCTGGACGCCTCCATGGTGTTTAGCTGGGTGGCGGATGACGAACTGTATTTCGACATGCATGCAGAGCCGGCTGGCCTCGGTGCCGAGTACGCTGAAAGTTTCGAACAGGGAACGGCGGCGCGCCGTATGGGGTCATTCCACGCGCCGTTTGCTGGTATTCACGGTTGGTTCTGGGAAAACCGCAGCCTCAATACGATTGTAGTCAGGCTCTACAGCTCAGGGTTTTATCAAAGCTCAACGGTGTTTCGCGATGGTGGAACCTATGACCGAGCAATAGATCTAGTCTCCGAATAAAAGCAATCAGATCCTATAAACAGTCCCACAAACTACTGGCCCAATTCAGCGAGTTAGACCATCGATAATTAGCGTCTACAATATTGTTGAGGAAATGAAGAGACTTGCTAGTGAACTAAGCACTGAATTCAACAGGGGCTTGGCAAGGGGTATTGTTTTGTAGTGACTAGCGCCCAGGTACGGAGCGCGGGGCAGGTTTTTGCTCCTGCAAAACCTGCATACCGCACATCCATGTGCAAAACAGCGCAGGGATGGCCCATCGGAACGGAAAAACAGTACCCCTTGCCAAGACCCGACACACGCAGAAACTTCCTACAGCATGCATTGAATTTATCCGACGACTTCTCGGCGTTAGCTCCCTGATCGCAGACAAAAAACCCGGCCACTTCGCAGTAGCCGGGTTATTAACTTTGCAGATCTATCTGACTAGTTACCGGGCTCAGCGCCATCAGAACCATCACGGGGAGCACCAGTACCTGATGATCCCATGAACAACTTACGTCCGTCAGGGAAAGTGATGTCGCGGCCATTGGCACGACAGGTAGGCTCACACAGTCTATCCTTGGACTGATAACCAGTAACAATAATATCCTGCCCCAGCTCTAAGGAATTTCTGTTAATACCACGACGCAGCAGTGTATTCGGTGTGCCACCTTCTACCATCCACGGGCCTGGATCACGAGTTGACTCAGGATCGTTGTTTGCCAGATGAATCCAGGTGTGGGGATTAATCCACTCGACTCGGGTAATTGGACCACCCAGCCGGACCGGTAAATTCGCGTCAAATTCAGCGGAAAACGCATGGTGCGCAACAGCCGCAGGTTTAAATGCAGCTACACCTATGGCGGTAACGGCTGCTAATGCCAGTAATCTAATTTTCATATCTTTCACCCTGTTAATTAAATGCTTTGAGCACTTTTCAAAAAGAACCTATTAAAACCAGACCCCTTGCTTCGCCCAAAACACCGCAAGATTCAATTAAGTGGCCAGTTATTCTGTATTTTATACAAGGGCTCGCCGGAAATCCAAGGGGGAAAGCGTTAAAACGAGTCCTTTTTTGTTCCATATCACCCTAGAAGCCTAATTCAGACTCTCTGCCCTTGCGATATCGACCGTACATCATCTCTTCAACAAATTCGACGCACTTGAATTGCGGCAGTTCAAAGCCTTCTTCGAGACGACGGTACAACGGCATGTTGATGGTCCACGGACGCTCGAAGATAGTTGGATCTTCCATCGTGGCCGAATACTCGATGACATTTTCACTCACCAGTGTATAACGTTCGGTCACCTTCAACTGATAGCTATGATAATTGCCGGCGCGATCGAACCAGGTGCGATCATCAAAACCACTGGCTTCTACTACCCAGGTATCTCCTTCCCAGTAGCCCCAGGACTGACCCATCCACGAGTCCAGTGGCGCTTCACCTGGATCTTCCAGGAACACATTGCGCACGGAACCGGCAAAAGAATAAGCAATGAAAAATGCACTCTCGCTCTGAAAAATCTGCAACGGATGCGGCATATAAGTCGCACGAGGAACGCCCGGCATATAGCACTTGATTTCAGGATCACTGGTTAACCAGTTTTCACGATTCTCATTACGACGCGCTAGCGCCTCAGGCCTGTAAGGAATGGTACCACCTTCGACAACGCCGAAGCTGGCAGGCACCGCACCCGCAGCACCCATTGCTACCACTTCAGGTCCGGGAACAGGAACAAAATCCCCCGCTACCAGATGATAAGCGGCCTTGGGCGGTGCGGCCTCAAGATTATCATTAGCATTCATAAGAACCTGCCAGATACCGTTGAAGTCAGGTTTGCCGCTCGGCCCCCTGGGAATATCACCACCGGGTGCTGCCGCCTCCGCAGCGACCTGAGGAGGTTGGAATTCGGTGGTTTCGGTTGGCGAACAACCTGCAAATATCACCACAATCGCGATTAGCAGCCCTTGAATCTTCATAGCTCTACCTTGTTTTGCTTTAATTAGTATGACTCCCCCTAAAAGAGCATCGAGTTAAGCATTTGGGTATGGGCATGTCAAGCCCAAAGCATCGACTGAGCGAGGCTCGCGAGCCAAAATGGTAATTCTTTGTAACACTTCTTTCGAGGCTGCAATAAATGCTCACAGCAATTCAATAGCGAGCATCATCCGGCCAAGCTATCTGCAACGATTAACCCTCAAACAGCATTCACTAGCCGCTAGTTCCTATCCAACAATTGCCCGCCAGTTATTTGCCAAATACTCGGCGGTGCGCCAGGACAGCGCCTGCACCGTCAGGGTGGGGTTACGGGAACCGCTGCTGCCCATTACTGAGCCACCGAGCATGCCCAGGTTTGGCACTTCATGACAGAAACCCCACTCGTTTACCACATTGGTCTCACTGTTCGAGCCCATGCGGGTGCCACCGTAGGCGTGGGTGGAGGCGCCCATGCCATTACCAAGGCCGAACTTTGAGACCTTGATGGCCCCTGCTTCCAGGTACCACCGCTCCATTTTCTCCTGCGCGAATGCGGCGATACGCTTCTCGTTATCCCGGTAGCGGGCGGTAATCCGGGTAACGGGGAAGCCGAGTGGATCCTTCACCACCGGATCCAGATCCAGGTAGTTGTCTTCGTAAGGCAGCGTCGTTTTCTGGATGTAAGCGGTGTTGGTACGGTCTGCGTTCTTCATAATAAATGCCTTCCAGTCTGAACCCCAGTTCGGTACTTCACCGAAGGTATTCATCTTCGCCGCACTTATTGGCTTGCGATCGGTGTGTGCCCACAGATTGGCGCCACCAATAAAGTCGAGATTGGAGTGGTCGAAATTGTCATCGGCCCACTCGTCAATGGCAACACCTTGCGCCGGCAGCCCATACCAGTTGTGCAGGTCCCGCTCGAACAGCGCCATCACCGGTGCGCCCTGATGATGACTCAGGTAATGCCTGCCGACCTGACCCGCATTATTGGCAAGCCCGTTGGGAAATGCGCGGGACTTTGAAAGCTGTAACAAACGTACGTTTTCATACGCGTAACTGGCGATGAGCACCACATCCGCCGGTTGGAAGAAAGTCTCATTGCCCCTGATGTAGTCAACTCCGGTCACCTTGCCAGCGTTGTCGGTGACAATATTAGTAACCCGGGCGAAGGTAACAACTTGCAGGTTACCCGTGTCCACGGCTTTTGGAATTACTGTAACCGCCGTCGAACTCTTCGCCTGCACATGGCAGCCGCCCTTGTTACAGAAGCCGTGATACTGGCAGGGTGGTCGACCGTCATACAATTCGCTGGTAATCGCCGCTGGCCCCTGGAACGGATTCCAGTCGAGCTTGCGTGCCGCCGCGCCCATCATGTCGGTAAAGGGGGATGCCCGCAGGGGGCCCATAGGATACTGCCGCTGCCTCGGACCTTCGAATTTATTGCCCGCTGCATTAATCCTGCCCTGCACATTGCCAGCCTGACCGGAGATGCCTACGGCGTATTCCACCTTGTCGTAATAGGGTTCAAGCTCAGCATAGGCAAAGGGCCAGTCTTCGATGGTGGAGCCGGCGGGAATTCGATCGGCACCGTAGCGCGCGCGAGTCTCACTGACGACCTTGAAATCCCAGGGATTCAGCCGCCAACTTTGTGCCCAGTAGTGCATGGTGGTGCCCCCCACCGCATTCATCATGGGATGACCACGCTGAATCGCTTCGTCGCTGGCCGAGGTGCGAACCGTTGGCGCCTCGGTAGCCGCCTTCTGCACCGATTGCGGCCAGTTACGCGAACCATTTCTGAGTTCATCGGGGGCGAAGTCTCTGGGGCTCAGCCAACCGCCAGCCTCCAGCCCCACTACTTTTAAGCCAGCATTGGTCAAAGGCAATGCTGCGACGCCGCCGGCTGCTCCCATGCCCACGATCACCACGTCTGTCTTGGTTAAGTTTCTAGGCATGGTCACCACCTCCTGCGACTTTGACATCGCCAGGGGCAGCCGGGCTGTCACTCATGTTCTGTGCCATCTTGGTGTAGGTGCTGTGGTCATAGGCCGATTCATGGTTAGGTGCAAGATCGGCACCGCGCGCAACATCACTCTCGCTGACGCCAAGACGGATACCTGGATAACCCAACATATCCCAGCCGACGAAATCCTGATTACCACCGTAATAGGGATCACAAAAAGTGCCGTCGATGGTGTGACTGCGCACCATATCGAAAAAGCTCCCACCGCTGGGAGCAAAGCCATCGACCTCGTTGCTTTGCACCGCCTGCAGCACTGAGTTTTGCAAATCTCTGCTGAGTTGATGGAAAGCCTGGTTGTGAGTCTGCCGCGCGAAGTCGTTGACCGCGCTGAGGCCTATCATGTAGTTGTGCCGGGAGGCAGAATTGTGACTGGCCAGAGCACGATCAATGTAGTGCACCGCTCGCGCCTCTTTGGCACCGGGTCCATTTTCATCGCCAGGAATCAGGCAGTCACAGACTGCCTCCAGTGTCTCGGCTTCTTGTGCCGTCAACACCTCAAGTGCCTCCCGCGCTACCGCCGCTGTCGGCGCCTGAGACGATTCAGCGGCAATCAGATTCGAAGTCGCACTGCCGCTAATTGCCGCCGCGCCGACCACACCAACGCTTTTCAGCAGATTACGCCGGGAGGGGTTACTGGGTTCATCTTCGCTCTGATTTTGAGTCTGATGCTGCGATAGGGTGATGCCGATTTTATTATTGCCATCCATGCCGTTCTCCGCCCTGTGAATACAGAAATAGGAATGCTCCGAGCCTAGCAAATATCACAATTTGTGTATACGGGCTGGTATTCAGGGCACTGTGGTGAGTCGTTCGCCACGGGAAATGAAGTTGCCGAACGGCATGATTGTGTTCTTTTATATCGAAGGAGCCAACGGCGCCAATGTCGAACCGGTGCAACGGACTGCGGATATGCCATGGCTGCACGGGCTAAAAAAGGGGTCGGCTGGAACTGCTAAAATGCCATCGACCCCGGTTTCGAAACAACTGTTTGTATACACCGTTCTCGCTACTGCTTTGGCGTGCCGTCCCCATTCATTCCCATAGACTCATAGCGCCTCCAGCCAGCCAGAATACCCGGCAGGCCGTGATTACCTTCATGGCAGGCATATTCGTACAAGGGATCGTCGATTCTGCGCATCGGTAACTTTGCCGACCAACTAACATCCCAGGTGCCGGGGTCTTCGATGGTGAAATCGTAGTCCAGAGTATTCTCGTCAATCCAATTGAATCGCTCCTCCAGCTTCATGCTGGCAGAAGAGCCTCTGCCATTTTGGTCATAGTAGAAATTCTGGGTATGAAGAACCAGAGTGTCGCCGTCCCAGTGGGCAATGGAATCACCGTCCCACTTAAGTTGGCGGGTATGGTGCTCACCATCCACTCTGATAATGCGTGCCCGGTGAATCATCTCATTGACTATGACGATGTGATCTTTGGTCTGTATGAGCTGCATATTGTTATTGTAAGGGCCCGATACCATGGGTGGTCCCGCACCTCCACTCATCAGACAGCGATCCGCCAGCGTGCGGGCTTCGGGACCAAGACTCAGCTGCCTGGCCGCGGCTATGTCGGCGCGGCGTGCGCGTCCGGCGGCATTGGTAGGTGGCATCCTGCCGTTGGGCGGATCATAAATTAACGAAGTGCGGCGATCGGCAATAGTTTCGATGCCACGCTCATACCAGAAATTATTATAGGAAATTACCCCGGGCAGATAACCGGCGCCACCTACCGAGTCGATAATAAGGTCCCGGTTCTGACGCCTGTTTTCAAACTTCTGCCATTCTATGGCTTCCGCCTCTGTCAGAGTGGCCTTTTCGGCCAGCTCTGCCGGTCGATTTAAGGGGGTCAGAGTTCTGTACGTGTAAGTGCCCTGAAAATCTGGAGTACCGTATTCAGTACGCGGAATAGCAGATGACTGAGCCAGCAGCGCCGGCGTTAGTAACAGGCTGGCTATAGCCAGGCTCAGTGCAGTTAGGACTCGATTTTTCATTTAATCCTTCCTCATCATTTTCATACTAACGGCTGTTTCGATAGTCGGGCGAATATTGGCACGCCGGCATTGCGGGCTGCAATTCAGCAGCCGTAACCACCGCGTAAGCTTTAGTAGTATTGCAAGACCTGATCCTATTCTTCTGCATCGGATTCAGCTTCTTTAGCCGTTCCGTCTCCGTTCATTCCCATAGACTCATAGCGCCTCCAGCCTGCCAGAATACCTTGCAGGCCATGGTTGCCTTCGTGGCAAGCATATTCATAAATCGGATCTTCGATGCGGCGCATGGGTAATTTCCCAGACCAGCTGAGATCCCAGGACAAGGGGTCTTCGACCGTAAAATCGTAGTCCAGCGTATCCTTGTCAATCCAGCTAAAACGCTCTTCTACCTTGAGACTGGCGGACGTTCCTCTCCAGCCAGTATGGTAGTAAAAGTTTTCCGTGTTGATGACCAGGGTGTCACCTTCCCAGTGGGCGACGGAATCACCACCCCACTTAAGTGACGACTGATATGCTCGCTATCCAGGCGGATGATGCGCGCGTAGTGAATCATTTCACTGAGTATGACGATGTGATCTTTAGTTTGTACCAGCTGCATATTGTTGTTGTAGGACCCTGACACCATGGGGGGGCCGGTACGCCCGCTCATCAGACAGCGATCCTGTAGTGTGCGGCCTTCAGGGCCAATACTCAGGCGCCTCGCCTCCGCTACCTGGGCTCGGCGTTCGCGCCCGGTTGCATTAATCGCCGGTACCCTGCCATTAGGAGGGTCGTAGATAACCGAAGTTCTGCGATCAGCAACGGTCTCGATGCCGCGCTCATACCAAAATTCATTATAAGAAATGACGCCCGGTGGATACTGAGCTCCACCCACGGAGTCAATAATGAGATCCCGATTCTGGCGACGGTTTTCAAACTCCTGCCACTCGATTGCCTCTGCTTCTGTCAGGGTGGCCTTGTCGGCCAGCTCTGGCGGGCGGTTCAAGGGAGTCAGGGTTCTATAGGTGTAAGTACCCTGAAAATCAGGCACACCGTACTCGGTGCGTGGAATATCAGTTGGCTGTGCCAGCAGTACCGGTGCAATTACTACGCTGAGTATGGCCAGAACCGCCGCGCTTAGAATTTTATCGTTCATTCGCTTCCCATCCTGTATTCCTATTCCTATTCCTATTCATATAAGCAGTGATTCACCAAGCTACGCCAATATGGGCATTTTTCAAGAAAAAATTGACGCATAGACCAGGCGCCACAGTGGTATGGCAGCCACTTTGAAATGCCTTTGGGGTTGCTCACAACGCGTCAGCCAATCACTTCAATCTATGGGTACAAAGATTGACAAGCGATCCTCATCTCCCAGCGCTCGCGATATATGACCCTGGCCGGTGGTGTCTTCCGCCAGCAGGATATGCCCGGGATAGAGCCGCACCTTAGTGCCATCACCAAACTCTACCTCGCTCTCTCCGCTGAGAGTAATCACATACTGCCGGCGCGGCGCATTGTGCCAGTCGATAAAATTATCCGGTGAAGTGCGCCTGAACTGGACGCTGGCAACCGAAAGTATTTCACCAAGCTCCGTGGTCGAACCGTCATTTTGTGCTGACAACGGCACTTCATATTCTTCCACGTGGGTTTGGCCATCGTCGCCAGTATAGATACGGGAGACCATTAGCGGCGTTCGCGCCGCTGCCGCGAAAAATCACTAGCAGTGGCCAGCACACCACTACTCAACAATTTTTTTGTGTTCGTTAACGTAAAAAAAATTTGCGGGCAACGGACAACCCTGACAGCTTGCTGAACCGCGATCAGGCAAGTGCGAGAAAAGAGTAAGTAGGGGAAACAAGCGAAGTATACACGCTGTAAATGCGAATCTTGAGTCAGATTTTAAGGCTGTAGCGTGCCGGCTGGTAGTTTTCAACAGCCTGCCCGGTCGCCAACCAGACTTCAGCCTCAAGACCTTCGTCCTCGTCGAAGGCCTTGATCTCCAAACCGGGGAATAAATCCCCTTCAAGTCCACCAAGCTTTTGAATCCAGCCGTTGTCCGTTACCACTGCAGCACGATCGAACTTTTTGATAAACCGGAACCACTCGGGCAAGCGCGACAATTCAGCGCCGATGGCTGCCGGAGTGGGCAAACTAAAATTTCCAATCAGGTACAGCATGCGCCTGTTTTCAATATCTTTGGATTTCTCAATGAGTTCTCCCAGCGCCGCTCGCATGGACTCACTGTCAAGTTCGCCACGATAGTCTATATCGAGGCGATTGCTTCCATTGCGGATTATTCGAAACATAGACCTTCCTTCTCGGAATCAATACAGAAACCCCGTGAGTATATGTCCACGACAGGAGTATCTATTGATCCGCATCAAGTCTGGGTCTATTGGCGCTGAGCCTAAAACTCACAATTCTACTATCCAGCTGCACCTTGAAAACTGATCTCGTAGGTAATTCCAGCGTCGCTGCGCCCCAAAGGACCCCGTTGGGAGCTGAAATAAAGCCGCTGATAGGAAGGATCAAAAGCCGGGCCTGTGATTTCAGAACGCCCATGTCCCAGCACCTGCAGGATCGGAATGGTTTTGTTAGCGGGGGTGAGGACTACTAACTGCATGTTGCCACCGTCTTCGGCTACCAGTACATCGCCAGCGGGAGTGATCACTACGTTGTCAACCCCGGACAAAACCGGATTGGCGTTGGTGGCAATATCATAGACCACCTCCAATTGCTGACTCTCGGTGTCATAGGACCAGACCCGGTTGTCGTGCTTGGTGGTAAAATAGGCTTTGCCATCGTACATGGCTATGCCTTCGGCTCCGCGAAAGGGATAGGCGTCTGCTACCTGCCTGTAGGTCAGGGTTTGCCTGGCCTGTGGATCCGGAACCGGGCGCCAGAGGACGTAGTTACGGCCTTGATTCTGCACTACCGACGCGATCTCCAACTCACCCTGAGTCAGGTCAGGCAAGCCATTTGTGGGTCGAAATCGGTAGAAGCCACCCTCCGGCCAATCCTCTGTAAGATACAGACACTGGTTTTGGGTATCCACTGTAACCGCCTCGTGCTTGAAAGTGCCCAGTGCCGGCCGCACCACCGCCGGTTTAATGCCCAGGGGATCACATTCGTAAACCTGGCCGCGGTCAAATTCTTCGCAGGACAACCAGCTACCCCAGGGGGTTGGCCCACCAGCGCAATTGATGGATGTATTTTGCAGAATAGGATAGGCATCGACCACTTCGCCGCTGGAATCGAAGCGCAAGGCCCCTACACCTCCCAAACTGCCGCGCAACTCGCTGTTTGAGACGTATACCCAACCACCATCATCGGTAGCAAAGCAAGCGCCTCCATCAGGCGCTGCATGCCAGGTATAACCCGGCAGACCGGCTGGAGCTGCACCGGAACTAGCCACTACCCGCGATCTAAACCCCGGGGGTAGCATGACATTGTTCTCATCTGGCGGTAATAAAGCACCGATGTTGTGAAGGCTAAAAAAGGCAGCGGAACTGGCCTCGGTAGCCAGCGCTTCCTGATAGCGCAACAAGCCGCCGGCAGCAAACAGACTCATACCGGTCAGGCCCATGCCGAGAAATTTCCTACGTTTGATTTGCTGCTGATTCATGGGCTTAGTCTTTAGGATATCCTGACGAAATATTGCATTTTTGTAGACAGTTGATGCCTGTATCGGGGCTTGGCAAGGGGCATTGTTTTTCCGTTCCGATGGACCATCCCTGGGCGCTAGTCACTACAAAACAATACCCCTTCCCAACCCCCTGTCAAATTCAGTGTTAATTTCAGGCTCAGCCTATATTTGCTAGGCTCGCATTAAATTGACGAGGCGCAATGTGTTTAGAGTTCGAGTAACGGGTTGCGCTTTGGTATTTTAGTCAACTAACTATTCCACATCCCAGGTGTGACCGCTGTGCAGTAAGGCTTGCAACGATCGTTCTGCGTTCCGGGCCGCATCTACTTGCCGGCGGGACTCATCATTGTAAGTGGCCTTGTCTTGACGATAGATAACTCCGATCGCGACGGGAAACTGCGGACCCGACATGGTAGCCAGCATCTGTGCCAATACCTTGTTGGTCTCATCGTGAATAAGCACATCATCAGAATTTTCGCCACTTAAGTCGATTACTTCCAGAGCGAGGCTATCCCGATTCAGGCGTATGCCTTTGTCCTGCTCTTTGCCGAATATTACGGCTTGACCATGTTCCAGTTCAACCCTGAAATCGGCTGCGATTTTCTTGGCCTTCACTTGCTCGAAAATTCCATCATTATAAATCGGACAGTTCTGCAGGATTTCCACAAAGGCCGCCCCTTTATGAGCGTGCGCCAGGGTAACCACTGCCGACAGATGTTTGGCCTCGGTGTCGATGGAACGGGCGATAAAAGTACCACCTGACCCCAGCGCCACTTCGCAGGGAGACAGTGGAAAATCTATGGAACCCTCAGGTGACGACGGCGAACGCGTTCCAGTCTGTGATGTCGGCGAGTACTGTCCCTTGGTGAGACCGTAGATTTCATTGTTAAATAAGAGAATTTGCAAATCCACATTACGGCGCAGTACATGCAACATGTGATTACCGCCAATGCTGAAGCCATCACCATCGCCGGTGATTACCCAGACATCAAGTTCCGGATTAGCCAACTTGACGCCAGTAGCAACAGCAGGTGCACGTCCATGGATGGTATGAAAGCCGTAGGTATTCATGTAATAAGGAAAACGTGAGGCACAACCGATGCCAGAAATAAACACATGATTTTCCTTCGGCGTATCCAACTCGGGCATCAAGCGCTGAATAGTCTTCAGAATGGCGTAGTCGCCACAACCGGGACACCATCTGACCTCCTGATCGGAGGTGTAGTCTTTGAGCGTTAATTTGATTAGAGGCTGGTTCATGATTGTCTCCCCAACACTGAAAATTCCTCGTGAATCGCCGCCAGTATTTCAACAATCTTGAAGGGCTGGCCGGCGACCTTGTTGACGCCATCGGCAGCAAGCAGATACTCGGAACGAATCACCTTAACAAACTGACCAGTGTTCATTTCCGGCACCAATATTTTGTCAAAATTACTCAGTAACTCGCCAAGATTACTAGGCAGGGGTGACAGATAGCGTACTTGAATATGTGATACATCCAGGCCTTCGCTACGGGCGCGCTTTACTGCCTGGTGAATGGTGCCAAAGGTCGAACCCCAACCCACCACCGCCAACTTGCCAGAGTCCTCACCTAAAATTACTTCCTGCAGTGGTATGTCATCGGCTATTGCCGCCACCTTGGCCTGGCGCAAGTCCGTCATCTTCTGATGATTGTCAGGATCGTAGGAAATGTCCCCGGTCTCGAAACTGCGCTCGATACCACCAATGCGATGCTCCAACCCCGGCGTGCCCGGCTTCGCCCAAACACGGGCGTGAGTGGTCTCGTCACGCAGTGAGGGCCTGAAGTTACTGGCATCCGTGTAATGGCTTACCGGGAACGGCGTCAGGGTACTTACATCGGGAATCTTCCAGGGCTCTGCCGCGTTTGCCATGTAACCGTCGGACAACAACATCACCGGCGTCATGTATTTAGTGGCGAGTCGAATCGCTTCTATCGCCACCTCGAAACAATCGGTGGAAGTAGATGTGGTAATAACCGGCATCGGCGTGTCGCCGTGACGACCGAACAGTGCCATGTTCAGATCAGACTGCTCGGTTTTGGTAGGCAAACCGGTAGACGGTCCACCCCGCTGCGTATTCACGATGACCAGAGGTAATTCCGTAGCGACTGCCAGGGCGATGCCTTCGGCCTTCAACGCGATACCAGGGCCAGCACTGGAGGTGACACCGAGAGAGCCAGCAAAAGATGCACCAATGGCTGCGCAGACGGCGGCGATCTCGTCTTCTGCCTGAAATATATTGAGTTTAAATTCTTTTCGCTTTACCAGTTCGTGCAACAGATTCGATGCCGGTGTAATCGGATAAGTGGCAAACAACATTTCAATCTGCGCCAACTCTGTCCCTGCAATCAAACCCCAGGCCAGTGCTGTGCTTCCAGTTACATTGCGGTAGGTACCCGGTGCCACCTTCGCCTTGGGAACTTTATAAATATGGATGCCAGCAGGCAATTCTGCGGTTTCGCCATAGGCATGACCAGCGTTCAGGGCCGCGACATTGGCCTCGGCAATATCCGGTTTATTCGCAAACTTCAGTCTCAGGTTCTCGATGGTTGCTTTACGATCTCTGTCAAACAACCAGAACACCAAGCCCAGTGTCCACATATTCTTGCAGCGCAGCCCCGCCTTGTGACCCAACTTAAAGGGTTCCACGGCGGCCAGCACCTGCTTGGAGATATCAATATCGAGGATCCTGAAGGCGTCCAGCGATCCATCTTCCAGTGGGTTGCTCTGGTATTTTGCCTTGGCGAGATTTTTAGCCGTGAAGGCGCCTCTGTCTACGAGAACCAGGCCACCATCAACCAGATTACCCACATTGGTTACCAGCGCGGCCGGATTCATAGCCACCAGCACATCTAGGGCATCGCCAGCGGTAGTGACATCTTCCATGCCGAAGTAAATCTGGAAGGCAGAGACACCGAAGGTGGCGCCGATAGGCGCGCGAATCTCGGCGGGAAAATCAGGAAAAGTGGATAAATCGTTGCCGTATAACGCCGTCGCCTCGGTGAAACTGCCACCAGTTAACTGCATACCGTCACCGGAATCGCCGGCAAAGCGCACCACCACATCAACCACTTCCTTCTCGTCAAGGTGGTGTTCACCCAATTTTTCTTCAGCTAATTCCATACAATACTCTTGCAAAGCCCCTGAGCGACAGTCGATACAGCAGAGGCTTTCGCCTCTGCAAGTGAGGCCCAGGCTATCGACCAATACAGCAGCCACCGCAGGTGCAGACGCATCACGGTGAACTAAAAAGAGGCAGGATTTTACCAAATTAACAGTAACTAGTCACTAATCAGGCCTTGAAGAGCCTCAACCGTGTTGTTGAAGTAGACACTATTGCTTGATGAATTTACGCATGATCATGCCGTCGCCACCTTCACCGCCGGTAACCTCGCCCGTGTAGACGTTACCATCGGCATCGACCACTATGCCTTCCGGCTCCGAGCCCTCGATAAAGCCCATGACGGTACCGTCCTCGGCACTGCCAAAGGTGACGCCGCGTTTACTCTGATAATCGGCAACATGGAGGATGTCATTTTGATCGATGAACATGCCGCTGGGCCAGCCAAACTGGTCCCATTCTGTAATATAGTTGCCCTGCTGATCGAAAATCTGGATGCGGTGATTGGAGCGATCGCCGACCAATACCCTGCCTCTCCTGTCGATCACAATGGTATGGGCATATCCAATTCGCCGGGGCCAGTGCCCTTGTGACCCCATTCCATGAGGTATCTGCCCTGGGAACTAAACTTAACGATACGGTTATTCCAGTGACCATCGGCTACGAAAATATCGCCGTTCACAGCCACCGCCGAATCCGCTGGACCATCAAAAGTGTTGGGGCCGGTGCCAGTAAACCCGCGCGCACCCAGACGCAGCAGAACCCTGCCATTTGTATCGAATTGAGTTACGGTATTACCGCTGTCGCGATTGAAATCGGTAGCCCACAGGGTGCCGTCGGGAGCAGCCCTGAATCCGTGCGGTGTAGCCACCCATTCACTGCCGAAACTCGCAACCAGGTTGCCTTCGACATCGAATTTCAAAACCGGCGGCTCGGCACGTTGAAACGCATAGATGAAGCCATCGCGATCGATGGTCACATTGGGAACCTGGCCCCATTCGATACCATCGGGCAAGGGCTTGGGCCAGTTCGGATCCAGCACATATTGCTGGGCGAAGCTGAGACTGCCGACGCCGTAAGCGGCCAGTAAAAAAAGTAACTTCGCCACCGAGTTGGAGCGTTTTCGAGTGTTTTTCATGTGTTTCGCCACGATTGTTAGTAAGTCTGTTTAGGGTAGACGGTCTGCAAGCTGATTCAACTGTTTGTAGATTGCCCTGCTTGAGTTGAGCCCAAGCGCTGCCGTGTGGCGACGGGAATACTCGACAGCTGCGTACAAACTAGTGAGACTTACCTGAAGGAGTATCTGCATGAAAAAAATACCACTAATCTTGACCCTCGGCTGTTTGGGTGTGGCGAGTTCGGCGTTTGCTGCTGAACGCGAGCCCCGCGGTATAGCCGCACTGGACACCGATGGCGACGGCAGCGTTAGCTTTGCCGAGTTTTCTGCCAGGCAGGCTGAAGCTTTGGCGCGAATCGACAGCAATGCCGACGGCGAGATAAGCATCGATGAATTTCTGAACGGACGACCGGGCCCAGGCCGGGGCAATCGTGGTCCTCGTGGCTTCGGCAGCGGTGATGACAGTGGCCGCCAACGCCCGCCGATTGATGCAGAGCGTCGAGCCGAAATGCAGGCTATGATGGCTCAGCGTGCTACCGAACAATTTCAGGCAATGGACGCGAATGGCAATGGCAGCTTATCTCTCGATGAATTCCAGGAAGCGAACTTCCTCAACCTGGACCGTGACAACAACGGCGCCATCACCGCGCAGGAATTACGCCAACAACAACGCGGTCGTATGGGACGTGGTCGCGGACGTCCGGGGCGTGAAACTGACAGTGGCGATCGACCGGGAGGCCAGTAATAAGACAACGCTCCCTGATTTTAAAATATACGGTATGTAGCTCACAGCGTAATGACCGATGAAGAATTGATGCAGGCAGTTTGCAAGGGTGATCAAGCCGCCTATCAAACACTTGTCAGGCGGCATCTGCAAGCCATCAGTCATTATGCCTTTCGCCTGCTGGGTAACAGCAAAGACACCAAAGACATTGCCCAGGAAACATTTCTAAGACTCTGGACCAATGCCGAAAAATGGCAGGCCGACAAGGCCAAACTCTCGACCTGGCTGCATCGTATTAGCCATAATCTGTGTATCGATTACCTGAGGAGGCACAGCCGGGTACAAACCAGGGAGAATTTCGACGAAGATGATATTGGCGAGTTAGATAGCAGTTCGTATGAGCAAACAGGAGCATCTGCCAGCGCCGCGGGCAGGTATTTTGACGAGGATGGCAAGCTGGGAAAACTGCAGTCAGCGATGTATCAACTACCGGAGAGCCAGCGCAGCGCTTTGATGCTGTGTCACTACCGGGGATTTTCCAATAAAGAAGCTGCTGCTATTATGAACATCTCAGTCAAGGCCGTCGAATCGGCCCTCGCCAGGGCCAAACGCTCGTTACGTAAACGCATTGCTGAAGTTGACCGCAATACTGATAAGGCACTTGAGGGCAAGCAAGCGCAAGCCCAACAGCAGGCATTAAAATGACACTTGAAGAATTTACACAGATTATCGACAGCCATGGCTCTGAGCCTGCTCGCTGGCCAGAGGGGCTGCGCCAGCAATGTGAGAACTTCCTGGCCAATAGCGTTGCGGCAAGCGTGCTGATTCGTCAGCAACAGGAAGTGGAAATGCTGATGGATCAGATTGAGCTGCCCGCGTTTCCGGGATTGGAGGCCAGGGTACTTACACAGCCATTGCCGCCACACAGGAATTCTGCCTTAGATCAGTTTTTGGCGTGGTTGCTACCGCCGGATAATCTCGGTAAGCATTTCTGGCGACCCGCCATGGCCGCCTGCCTGCCGCTGGTATTCGGCATTGTCATCGCTAATTTTTACAGCTTTGGAGTCAACGTACAAAGCGAAGGCTTCGAGTACTGGGATGACGAGTTGTACATGCTGTCCCTCAATGACTACACGGAGAATCAGTTCTAGTCATGAATAAAACTAAAGTCATCATGCTTGCTCTGATTTTGTCCGTCGCCGTGAACCTGTTTTTCATTGGTGGCATCGCCTATCGAGCCTCCATGTTGCAGCAATTCAGCGGCCGTCCGTTCCCACCGAATGTGGGCTGGATAGTGCGTGATCTGAACGAGGAAAGGCGCAGCGAACTTGCCAGCTTGCTGCAGCGCAGCGCCAGTGAGATTGGACCCATGCGGGGCGAAATGTTTGCGGCACAGCAGCAGGTTAATCAATTAATGGCCGCAGCAGAATTTGACCCCAGCGCAATCAGGCAGGCATTCAGCCACTTAAGAGATGTGAATCTGCGCTATCAGGCCCGGTCGCACCAGCAGTCTATCGCACTCTTGAATGAACTCACTGCCCAGGAGCGCCAGATGGCTCTGGAATTTGTTAACCGTCGTGGACCCCGTGATGGCAGAGATGGTTTTCGGGGCCGGGAGCGCGGCCCCGGTGGCTTTGGTGGCCCAGGAGGCGCAAGACGATTCGGCGGACCCGCTGGCGTTGGCAATAACGGCGCGGCACCTAAGCCCGCAACAGAACCGCTGCCGCAAGCTATCAATCGGTAAGAGCAACCCCCAGGCAAACTTATTCTGTATGCAAAAATTGAAACCCGTCACCATTCAGCTCGGCAACTATCGGCATTTCAAAGGTAATCTTTACGAGGTCATAGACGTCGCTCATCACAGCGAGACCCAGGAGGCCATGGTGGTTTACCGAGCGCTCTATGGTGATCGCGGGCTCTGGGTCAGACCGCTGCAGATGTTCCTCGAATCAATTCAGCGCGAAGGTAAGAAAATCAAACGTTTTCAGTATATTGGAGAAGAATCCAGCTGAATCAACAGCGTCACAGTGGTATTAGTGTGATGGCAGTCACAGTTAACGACAACATCGTACTATCGATCGGGTATCGCCATGAAGATCTACCAGGCCCTCACTATCCTTGTCAGCACAACTTTCCTGCACGCATGTGGAGAACAGGATGTCAGCTCAGCTATCGATATTGATCCCGTGTCGACTCTGTCCGCAGCGCTTTCACCAGCGGCTGAAGTAGAGGCTATTCTGCATGCACATATAGCCGTCCTGGCCGCAGATGAATACGAGGGTCGGGCGCCGGCCACTGCCGGCGAAGAGAAGACAATTGCCTATTTGCAGCAACAGTTTGAGGCGCTGGGAATTGAGTCGGGTAATGGTGACTCCTATTTCCAGGCTGTGGCTGTCACCGAAATCACCACGGCCAGCGATGCCATCCTGCAGATACGGGGCAACGACTATCAGGCCAGCTTTCACTATGGCAGCGAGATGATGGTGTCAACCCAACAGCAGATACCCTCTGTGACCGTACAGGGTAGCGACTTGGTTTTTGTCGGCTACGGCATCGTCGCCCCGGAACGCAACTGGAACGACTATGCCAATGTTGACGTCACCGACAAGACCGTCGTCATGCTGGTAAACGACCCCGGCTATGCGACACAGGACCCGGCTCTGTTCAATGGCAACGCCATGACCTACTACGGTCGCTGGACTTACAAATTTGAAGAGGCAGCACGCCAGGGTGCAGCGGCGGCGCTGATAGTGCATGAAACAGGTCCTGCCGGGTACCCCTGGGATGTGGTCAATGGCAGTTGGTCGGGACCGCAGATCGGGCTGGAAGCAGCGAATCTCAATGCTGACAAGAACGAGATCGAAGGCTGGCTAACGCTGGACTCGGCTGAAGCCTTGTTCGACGGCGCCGGACTGGATTATCAGCAGCTGAAAGCCGCAGCCGCGCGACCGGGATTCGCTCCGGTGCCCCTGGCCGACTTCAAAGCCAGTGTCAGCATTGAAAACTCGGTGCGTAACTCGGTATCACAGAACGTAATTGCCACTATCCCTGGCACCACGCGACCGCAGGAAACCATTATCTACACCGGGCACTGGGATCACTTGGGTGTGAACCCGGAACTCGAAGGCGACAAGATCTATAACGGCGCCGTGGACAATGCTACCGGCACAGCGGCACTACTGGCATTGGCGCATTTACACTCGCAACAGGCGCCAGCGGAGCGCAGCATCGTGTTTCTGGCAGTCACGGCGGAAGAATCCGGTTTACTGGGTTCGAAATGGTACGCAGAGCATCCGCTCTATCCGCTGGCCAGCACCGTTGCCAATATTAATATGGACGCGATGAACGTAAACGGCATCATGCGTGATGTCGTGGTGGTGGGCTACAACGGCAATGAACTACAAAACTATCTGGAAGTCGCCGCCGCCAAACAGGATCGATACATCAGGGCAGAGCCCAATCCAGAACGCGGCTACTATTATCGCTCCGATCATTTTAACTTCGCCAAGGTCGGGGTGCCGGCACTCTATGCCGAATCCGGGGAAGACAGCGTCGAGCACGGTATTAGGTGGGGGGCCGAACGCAGCCAGGAATACACCGATATTCGCTACCACAGCCCGGCCGATGAATACGACCCGAATTGGGATTTGAGCGGCGCCGCCGCCGACGTCCTTCTGTATTTCGATATCGGTACTACGCTTAGCAATGAATCCAGCTTCCCTAACTGGCTCGATGGCAATGAGTTCAAAGGCATCCGCGATGCGGCTCGAGCGGGGCTGTAGTGCGACTGGCAGGGAACTGAAGGCGGTAGCTCAGCAATTCGCCGGGGTTTTGTCAGAGCAAAATAGCCGGGTCACTGTTGCTTATATTATGTGCTCAAATTATGCTGTCACCATTCCTCGTTAAACAATAACTACAAAAAGGAGCCAGTAATGTCGGCATTAAAGCCTGTCACTAAACTGCTAATTGTCCTGATGCTGCCTGTAATCGCAGCGTGTACTCCAAGCTACGAACTCGACAGCGACATCGTTAATCAAGCGCAGGTAGTAAACCTGGCAACACCAGAACAGAAGGTTCTTGCAAGTGGGCAGCCTACAGAAGATCAATTTCGTCTACTGGCCGAGGCTGGGGTGAGACACGTAATCAACCTGCGCCCTGCGTCTGAACAGGATTGGGATGAGGGGGCCTTTGTACAATCGCTGAACATGGAATATCACTCTATCCCGGTTGCCGGTGCCGCCGGCGTAACCCGGGAGAATGCAGCGAGTCTATATCAATTACTGGCTGATCTGGAAGGCGAGCCAGTAGTAGTCCACTGCGCGAGTGGCAACCGAGTCGGTGCCCTGATTGCCTATTCCTCTGTGGAGTTTGACGGCCTGGGAATCGACGCCGCCATTGCCGAAGGCCAACGCTGGGGCCTGACCCGAATGGAACCGACGGTGCGCGAAATACTGTCGCAGAACTGAGTTTCAAGCACGCGCCACTTGCTGTCAGATTGAATAGAGCTTGGGGAGTGTCTGACTGATTAGTCAGAGGCTCCTGCGTCAGACAATCTTGCGACTCAGGCAATCGATAATCACTCGGTTAAGGTCCGCCGGTTTTCCCTGCCAGTGCAAGCAGTCGGGAGGACTCAAAAATGGGCCAAAGCAGGTAAAATCAAAATACAGGCCGGCAGCGCGAAATCAGCCGGATAGACATTGCTAGGAGCCCGAAGGCCGCAAAAACAGCAAAAACTCGACAAAAAGCTTCTCCATACAGGCACATAACGCAATAATGGCGTCCCTCGCTGTTAGCGGCTCAAGCATTGCTGAGCTAAAAACGCCGAATCCCGGTTCTAGTGTTATATAGCACAGAACTTCAGGAAACCCAGGTGGAATTATGTTTGATTGGAATACAATTTACCGGCTGCAGTCGGCGTTATCTCGCTTCGCGCTAGGCCTTGGGATAGTGTTGATAATGGGCATGCCTCGCACCGTCGATGCGGGAACCATTGTGAATTTCAGTTCGGATCTGGGCGATTTTTCGGTGGAATTGTTTGATGACATCACTCCGATTACTGTGGCCAATTTTCTTGGCTATGTGACTTCTGGCCGCTACGACAACCTCCTTATACATCGAAATGTTCCTGGTTTTGTTGTTCAGGCAGGATTGGCAACAATCGATAGAGACTCGGGGGTACTCACCTTCGTTCCCACCGACCCAACCATCGTCAATGAATTTAGTGTCTCAAACACTCGCGGCACCATCGCCATGGCGAAGCTTGGCGGTGACCCCAACAGCGCCAGTAAAGAGTGGTTTATTAACGTCGGCAGCAACAGTTCAAATCTTGATTTTCAGAACGGCGGCTTTACCGCATTTGGCCGTGTGCTGGGTAGCGGTATGGAGGTGGTTGACGCCATCAATGACTTGGACACACGAAATATCACTCTTGCTACCCTTGGGCTTAATACTGACCTGCCGTTGATGAATTTTATCGACGGCACAGCAATCACCTTCGACAACCTGGTTAGTATCTCCGTCTCCATCGCACCGCCGCCGGCCGTCACCGTAGCGCCCAACTATTTCGATGCAGCCTCGGGGCTACTCAACATGACTGTCGATGCTGGCGCATCGGGTCTGGCGACCTTGTCATTTGAAGTCGTGGCAACCGAGCCTGAGGCTATTATTAAAGCCTTGTTAAATACAGTGGAACCGCTGACAAATACCACCGACAAAATGGCCACTTTCGACGAAGTAACAGGTCAGCTGATCCTTCCTGAGCTGGTAATAGACGGCGCCGTCGCCTTTCGAAATCTGGTATTCACCTTGATCGATGCCGATCAACTGCTGTTCACGCTGGTGTCCTTCGAACAATAAATCCCAGCCCCGAATTGACTGGGCTGGCAAGAAGGCACCGCGATTGGGGATTGCAAGCGTTTGAGACCGGCTAGCCGCGGCCTAATTACTCGACCTGCAATCCAGCACTCTAGCCACCACTTCCTCGACATCTGTTGCGCTGTGCTTGCTGGGCGTGTCGACACATACAATCTCGCTCACATTCGCACCGCAGGCACGCCAGCGTCTAATAAATCTCACATTGTTGCTGCCTGCAAACACCGTGCAGGCTCGCACTCCCAGCGCGGCGGCGATGTGCTGACAGGCTGAGTCGTAGCCGATGAATTCGTCGCTGTGCCTGATCAGACAAGCTATCTCCCCAATCGTACATTCAATACCGGCCAGCCTGACATTGGCATCGATCGCGTCGAGTTGAGAAAACGACCCGCGCGCGACCAGGATTCCACTAACTTCCGCCTGCCTGAGTAGCAGTTCATTGCGGCTCTGTTCCTCTTCACCAAAGCCCATGTCCAACAAAATTTTGACCTGTTTGTCCTCAAGCAGACGCAGAATCAATTCCACTTCAAACTCGACCGGCAAACACTTTCTCGCATTCCCGCCCACACCCAGATTGACGCAGACGATATGACTGTCCTCAACTCTCAGTAGTCGTTGTTGAAATGCCCCGGCACTGGCAAGCTCAGCAGGATGCAGCCAGACTTTCGGATGGCAGAAAACTTCCTCGCCAAAAACGGCATTCAGCCAGATATTGGTGAGCTCGGAAATGGAGGCTTTATCGGGGTAGCCAGTTTTACCGCGACTGTTGAAGAAGCGATAACGACTGGCCGGAGCCACAGGCAGCACGCCTAATTGAGTCAGCCGTGAGTCGGGGTCCAGCACCAGATAGTTACTGCCGGCTAGTTGCGAGGTCTCCTCTTCGACGAGTTTCAGCAAGTCTATCCAAACCTTGAATCGCTCTATGAGACCGCCACGCCGGGTATATCCCAGTTCACGAACTGTGGTATTCGGTGCATCCGCCATTACCTGTATCAACTTGCCACTGCCGACAACAATTATCTCGGCCTCAGGGTATTGGCGTCCTACTCGCTGACAGATGACACTATTGATGGCGACGTCGGCACCTATGGTCACTCGAGAAAGTACTATGACCTTCTCGGGAGAGAAATTTGCTGGCAGCTTCTCATCCGGATTGATGCAGTTATTTTCAACCCGTTGATAAATTTCTTCTTCCGTAAGCAGGCCCAATCTTTCCAGTTGCGCATTCAATTCAACGCCATCTGCAAGCAGGCGAATAGTACTTATAACCTGGGAAATCAGCCGATTGTAGGCTTCTACCTGCAGTCCTTCGAAGTCATCACAGAGCCGCTCAACAACAATGCCAAAGAATGCTCGTGATGCAATCTGATTTAGCTCGGGGTCGTCGAAACAGCTGGCCATATCGCAGAGCAGATCGATGTACTGGCGCTCGTATTCGTCATTGTAAACATAGCGATCGATAAAAGTCGAAGCGATACGATCAGACAACGATGTCAATAACTCCGGGTCAGGTGTAATTTTTAAGACTTCCCACTGTCTGACAAAGAATTCGGGCTTCATTGTTCGCTCTTTAACTTCGCAGGATGGCTTGCAGCAAGCAGTCGATTGGCTTGCGTCGCCACCGCCTCTGGTGTCAATTCGGTCATGCAGGCGTGATGTTCATAGGGGCAGGTTTTCTTGTGACAGGGCGAGCAGGGTAATTCTTTTCGAAGTACCACAGTCGATTGCAGATTTCTCGCCGTGTAAATTGGATTGGTCGGCCCCATCAAAACAATATTTGGCACCTCGAAAGCCACCGCATAGTGCCGTGGACCGGTGTCATTAGTAATGAGCAGATCGCAGCGTCGTATCACCGGTTTTAACTCCGCTAGGTCGAGCTTGTCTGCTGCCGTATTAATAATTGTGGCTTGTGACTGGCTGACGATTCGATCTGCAATCTCCTCCTCGCCCGGGCCTACTAGTAGCAGAATTTTGCAGTCATGCTGACGCTGTAGTTTGTCACACAGCGCTGCAAAACTATCTGCTGGCCAACACTTTGAAGATCCAAAGCTGGCTCCGGGATTGATGCCGACTACCAGGTCGGTGTCAGTAATGCCGTAACTGCGCAGTCGTTGATTGCCACGCTCCTGAACCTCAGCGGCGATATAAAGCCGGCACCTGGGTTGTTCCGACATGCGCAATTGCAGATGTTCGCACAACCTCAGATAGTAGTCCTGCATCGGCTCCGGCGTAATCTTTCCATTTCGCGTCGGCGGCAATGGTCCTGCCGACAGGAATGGCTTTCTCCAGTTGCGTTTATAGCCAATTACTGTAGAGATGCCTGCCAATTTAAAAGTCAGAAACGAGTGGGTGGTATTGGTTAGCAACAGCCCGGCGTCGACATTATGTTCCCGCAAACTACGCCGCACCGATTGTACGCCTTGCAGAGACTTATCATCGCAGTGGACGATAGCGTCGATATAAGGATTATCCGCGAGAATGCCTGTGGCGTATGGGCGCACACAAGCTATCAGCCTGGTATCGGGAAGGTTTTCCTTGAGGCATTGAAAAACCGGAGTCGCCATGACGATGTCTCCGACCCAATTCGGACATCGAATCGCCAGGCTCTGCACTGATTCTATAATGGGGAGCATGTATTCCTGAACTGAGCTGAGATTCCCTGGGGAACCTAACTTTGATCCAGTGTATAAGCGATAGCCTGATCTACTTTACCCGCCGCCATCTGCTCCCGTTCCTGCTGGATGTAGTCTGAACGCACACCCATCACGTTGGAGTAGCGAATAGTGTAGTGAATCTTGCCCTCGGCCAGTAATTCCTCCGACAAGGTTCTATCGTAGGCTACCAGGTCTTCCCGTTCCGCTACCCAGGTGGCTTTGTCCATCGCTTCAATTTTTTCTACCAGGTTGCGATAGATAGGCGCGCTTTCCCAGTCGGTTGCTGCATTCACATACCAATTACACAGCGCCGAGAGCTTGTCGAGAAACAAGTCATGTTCCTCGCCAAAGTTAAGACAGGAACCGTCGAAGTAGTTACCCTTACCAGCCATTTTCGATTCATCGATAAGCGGCTTGGCGATCTCATAGCCTGCGGTTCCCTTGAACGGAAAGAACAGTGCCCAGCGGAATCGGCCCATCTGTACTTTTGCACACAAGGCGATTGTTTCCATTATTTCGGAGCGAGTTTCATAGGGCAAGCCGAACATAATGAAGGCAGAGCTGTGCATGTCGTAGGCATGGGCGGCATGAAATGACCGCTCGATCTGTTCATTCTTCATGTAACGTTTAAGCACCTGCATGCGCACCCTGGGCGAGCCCGACTCCAGTCCAAACTTAACGATGATACAGCCGGCTTCACGCAAGGCTTTCGCCGCCGTTTCATCGAAGCAATTAACGTGACCGTTGACGACGAAAGGAATATTTACTTCATGCTCGATGTAGGCCTTGCAGAATTCGATTACATAGTCTGTATTCAGAGTAAAAAGATCATCATCGAATATGAAGGTATTGATCTGAGGGTTTTCCCGCTTCAGCTTTTTTAGATCTTCCATCATCACATCGACGGGAAAGTGCCGAAGAAAGTCCTTAACATTCTTGGCGGCACCGTCAGAGATATACTGGTCCACGATTTCGATGTTGAAACAGTAGGTACACTTGTAGGGGCAACCGCGGGAAGTGAGTATTCCCATCCAGCCCCGAGTCTCTTTCATTATCGCTGTCATATCGAAGACGCCGTAATCCAGCGCCGGCAGAGTATCCAGATTCGGAAAAGGCGCCACTGGATTTACCACGGGCACGCTGCCCATCCATGAACGCATATTGGCAAGCATCTGGGTGGGCTTACCCTGTTCTATCGCATCCATTAACTCCAGCAAGGCATAGTCGCCTTCGCCGACGCAGACATAGTCGAAGAGTTTCGATTTGTGCACCTCATCGGGCACCATGGTGCAGTGCACGCCACCGATCACCTGGACGAAATCCGGCATGGCAGTGCGGATATCCCTGCTCTTCTCCTGGATCCACTGGTACTGCTGGGACATGGCCGAGAAGCCCACCAGGCCTGGCTTCGTCTCCTCAATATAATCCAGTATGTCCGCACTGCTGGGCACCGGTTTGTATTTTTCCGACACATGCATCAGGTCTAACTCATGCCCGTTGGCGTGCAGCACTCCCGCCAGCGAAGCGATGCCGTGGTTGGTACCAAGCGGCGCGTCGATTTGCGGATAGATCATCAAAATCTTCATAGGTCTCTCAATAGCAGGGAATTTGGTGCGAATTAGTGAAAACAGGATAAGAGCTATCTCTATGGATGTCCATTGCTATGGCATTATTTATAGTTTTCAACATATTAGATAGACATTTAGTTAAGCTTGAAATTCTATTACTCGACTAATGGAACTTGCAGTTGAAACGAATACTGAATTTGATAGGGGATTGGGAAGTGGTGTTGTTTCGCAGTGACCAGCGCCCAGGGATGGTGCGCGGGTAAAGACACATTCGGTATGCCACTGGATTTAACTGCGACGCAGCATCAGCAATCACAGCTGATGTGAGCGCCTGACTTAGCTTGACGCCTCTGTACTCATTCGCTTGCTTCTCTTTCCGCAAGCCTGGCGCCGGCGAGTACACCGGCTAGTGAGTAGTTGCCCTCGTGACAGGCGTATTCATAGAGCCTGTCATCGGTCAGATTCAGAGGCATCTGCGCAGACCAGGACTGGGTATAGGTATCCGGGTCTTCTACGGTGAAGGCGTAGTTGATTATATTGTCTGCTACCCGGCTGAAGCGCTCAGTGATCTTGAAATTATCCGACGAGCCTCTGAAGCGCTGACTCGGATTGAATTTACTGGTTTCCACTACCAGCGTATCGCCTTCTCAATGGCCCACGGAGTCACCCATCCAACGCCTCATAATCGCCGGTAGTGGCTCTGATCGTCCAGGCGGATAATTCTGACATCGTGCACCATTTCCACCAGGATCATCACATAGCCGGGTGACTGCACAATCTGGTAGTGGTTGTTGTACAGAATTGGCAGCATGGGCGGGCCGGAACTGGAACCGAAAGACATAATGCAGCGCTCTGCCAGCGGTCGGGATTCAGGTCCATCGAAGGCTCCACGGGAACGCCTTAGTTGAATGGCAGCGTCGACTCTAGCCTGGGCCTGCTCGGTGTAGGGCGGTATCTTTCCATTGGCGGGATCAACGATCAGGGAACTACGAAATTCGTTGTTGTCGATGACGACCCGAGTACCACCGTCCATCCAAAAATTGTTATTGCTTTTCCCCGGGGAATCCTCTCCAATGTCCCGCAGGAGGAAAATATCATGAGAATAACAATAATAAGCTCACTGGCACTACTGGGATTGCTGCTAGGTTTGAGCGCTCAGGTAGCGGCCAACGAAGGCAGCCTGGCCTTTGTGGGGGCTCGCATTATCGATGGCACTGCCGCCGAGCCAATTGAAGATGGCGTGCTTGTCATCACCGACGGTCGTATCAGAACCGTGGGCCCTCGTAGCGCTGTGACTATTCCTGCGGGCGCCAGACAAATAGACGTTAGCGGCAAGACTATTATGCCGGGTCTGATTAACGCCCACGGCCATGTCGGCAACACTGTGGGCCTCGGCACCGGACCCTACGATACCGACAACCTGTTGCGCCAGCTTGGACTCTACGCCCGTTATGGCGTAACCACGGTCAATAGTCTGGGGGGCGATGAGGAGCAAGGATTTGCATTACGCAACAGCCAATATGACAGCGACCTGAATCGCGCGCGCATTTTCGTAGCTGGCAGCGTCGTGGTTGGTGACAGCGAGCAGGCCATCCGTGACGAAGTCAATCGCAACGCCGACATGGGAGCCAACTTTATCAAGGTAAGAGTGGATGACAATCTTGGTGCCACCCAAAAAATGCCCCAGAACCTGTTCGACGCCCTGGTAGACCAGGCTCATATTCGGCGACTGCCGGTAGCGGTTCATCTGTTTTACCTGGATGATGCCAAGTACATTCTTAATGCCGGCGCAGATCTGATCGCGCACAGTGTTCGAGACGTGCCGGTGGACAGTGAGTTCATCAAGCTGCTTAATGACAAATCTGTCTGCTACATCCCAACCCTGACCCGCGAAGTTTCAACCTTCGTCTACGAGGCTGAGCCGGATTTTTTTTCTGATCCCTATTTTCTCAAGGAGGCTGACCCCGCAGTACTCGAAGAGTTGATGACCCCGGAGCGGCAGTCTCGTATGCGCAACAGCCGTTCCGCCCAGCAATATAAAATCGCACTGGACGTTGCCATGGCGAATATTAAGGCGCTCAATGATGCCGGCGTCAGGATAGCGATGGGCACGGACACCGGACCACCGGCCAGGTTTCAGGGTTACTTCGAACACATGGAAATGCACATGATGGTGGAAGCTGGTATGAGCCCACTGGATGCAATCCGCGCCTCCACCGGCATCGCCGCCGATTGTATCAATGAGGGCGACGTGGGCACTTTGGAGCCAGGGAGATGGGGAGACCTCATCGTCTTAGCGGCTAACCCGATCGAAGATATAGAGAACACCAAGACCATTGAGAGTGTCTGGATAGCGGGAAACCGAGTACCAGATTGAAAATTGAGAAAAATAGAAAGGGCCGGAGGACTACTTAACACTCCAACCCTTTCTGAGGGCGCACTACTTGGAATCAAAGGGTCAGAGTACTTTGATATCTGAGTGAATTGATCTGCAACAAGCCGACAACAACCGGAATTAATGAGCAACCACGTAGGTTGTCAAAATCGCCATCAAGACCAATTGCTTGGCCCAGCTGAGCTTCCGTTTCTTATTAGCTATTGTTTGTTGTTCATTTGTGTTCATGGTTTACAGACTAAAGAATCTTAGCCCTGCTGACTATGCGTTAGGGATACCATGATTATTTATACAGTGGTCTCGCTGATGTATTACCCGGAAATCAAAGGGGTCAAAATCAAAGTACTCTGACCCCTTTGATTTCCTAGCCGTTGCCCATCGCTTTCTTAAACTGTTGCACAACCATCTCGACACTGTTGGTGATCGCTCGGGCGGAAAGCCAAAAACCCAATCTGATACGCTGAGAAACAGACAAGGTGTTTATTGCATCAGCAGCTTGCATCCATGCCCTGGTTTTCGAGTTGCTAGTGAGAAATGATTCGAAACGGCTGGAGATTCTCGCCAACAAAATGGCGGCAATAAACAGAAATATAAAGCCGGGGATAATGGGAAGTATCAGGCCGATTAGCCCGACTACCACACAAAAAACGATGAGCGCTATGCAGAAGACTTTGCCTAAAACAGGCATACCGTAGGAGTTACTTTTCCTGGGGCTCACAACATCGCTCTCCTGTACATTATCCACTATTGGAATCAAAGTACTCTGACCCCTTTGATTTCTTTGATTTAATAAGAGCTGATGCAGCAACCATGCCATAATATAACTTGTTGTATTTACGAAGTATTTTAAAATTCACCTCGCCACACCCACTCCTCAGGCTGGCGAATTTCGCCACAATCTAAGCTTTCTTCGGTAGCGTTTCCGGCGCCTGCTTAGCGGTTAACAAAACCGTCGAAGGCTTTCAGCTCGTTACCCAAGGCCGTGTAGTAGTGCTCCATACCACCTTGCAGAGATTCCCAGGCATCGTCGCTTGCATCCAGTAATTCATGCATTTTTTCTTTAGCTGTCTCTTTTAACTGCTGCAGCTCAAGCACTCGGCGATGATGCTCAGGACCCAGTTCGGCTTCGGCGTCGAGGACGTGCTTTCTCAGCACTTCGATCTCCGCTTCCAGCTCTTCGAACCTTGCCTTTACTCTTTGCTCATATTCTCGTCTATTGCTCATGGCTAAACTCCTGTAGGAATTTGGAACCGCAGGCACCGGCACCTCGCATTTCCCGGCAACCACCTACAGGATAGAGCCGCTGCGAGAAAACATGCAATGAGTGATTGCCTAATGCTTGACGTTAATCAAAAAATAAGGCACACGCGAAGGAGCTGCAAAGACAGGAAAAAGGCTGCCGGAGTACTACTCCGACACCCTTACAAGCATTTCAGGATTTATTGTAGTCCGCAAAGACTAGCGTGGGATGAACTTGGTAATGCCCTGCACCGGTCCAACTTCACCGGCATAGACGACACCATTGCGGTCCACCGTCACACCCTCGCCCATGGAGCCGATTCCACCCATACCCGAAGCCCGCTCCGATTCATGGGCGGGAATTGCCGCGGTCGGCTATAAACAGGCGACCCTGAGAATCCATGGTGATGGAATGGGGAGAGCGAAATTGCCCGTCCTCGAAGCCAAATTCACCGAAAGTCTTTATGAAGGTGCCATCGGGCTCGAACATGGAGATACGACTCTTGGAGGTCGGTCCAGCGGCATCCTGAAATTGAGCGCCGTGGGTATCGCCTACATAGATCGTGCCATTGGGTGCTATGAAGACATCCTATCGAGGTTATCGAACGCTTGATGTTCGATGCCGGCATCCCCACGGCGGGGCCAAGACCGGAAGTGATCGACCTTTACGCAGTGTCGGATTAGGGGACAGACCACGTTTTTCTGTTAGTGCAACAGCTGAGTTAGTTTAGAAATTGAAAACCGTGGACTGTCCCGGTGTTCCCCTGGTCTGTCCCTATTTTCCAGCCGCAAGTTCACGCAGCAACGCCGCAGTGCTCGGACGAAAATCCGCAGTACGAGTAGCCACATCCAGCGGGGTCCGCCCACGTCGGTCCTCGGCCATTGGATCGGCACCCTGGTCCACTAAAAATCGGATGAGCGCGTCGCCGGACACACTGGCGGCGCCGTGTACCGCGGTCTGACCGCCGCGGTCCACCGCGTGAATATCGGCGCCGATATCGAGTGCCAGCATCGTCACCGCTGCCAGCAAACTATCCTGAGTCACCATCCGCGAGTCGGTCTGGGTGATACCGGCGGCCACCAGCAGTGGCGTTACGCCATAGGCCGACGGCAATTCCGGGTCGGCACCAGCCGCCAGTAACGAGCGCATCATATTGAGATCGCCGCGACGTGCCGCCAGCCAGAACGGTGATGCCCCGTTGTAGGCTTCGCGTCCTACATAGTCGCCGCGCCGGAACGGTAGCCCGGCAGTCAGTTGTGCATTGGCATCGGCTCCCTGCGCAAGTAGCGCCTCTAGCAGCGCCGGCTTGCGCATCTCCACCGTGTAGTGCAGCGGCGTCGTGCCGTACTGGTCTGCCTGGGCCACGTTGGCACCGTGCTCCAGTAACAAAATACCGAGTGCCTCGTGATCGCTCTCCTGCACCACCAGACGATAGTCACTGCCAGTGATCGCCTCGAGACTGGCGGCAGCAATTAAAAGCGGGCTAAGCCCGGCAGACGTCACCGTGTTAACTGTGACACCTGATCCTAACAACAGACGCGCCACTTCGAGTGCGCCGGCCCGGGCGGCAAACATCAGTGGTGTAAATTCACCTAAGGAACGGGCGTTCACCTCTGCCCCGGCATCGATGAGTACGCGCGCTGTAGCAGTGTGCTCTCCCGCCGCGGCCCACATCAGTGCGGTCTGTCCGCTGCTTGTTTCTATGGCGTTGGGATTTGCCCCTGCCAACAACAACTGCTCTATCGCCGCCGTGCTCCCGGTACGCGCACAGCTCATCAGCGCGGTTTCGCCACTGGGCTCCACGGTGCCGGCATCCGCCCCACCCGCTAGCAGCGCGTTGACCATGGACACACTGCCATTGCGACATGCTATGGAAAGTGGCGCCACGCCGAGATCGTTGACGACATTTACCGGGGCGCCAACCTCGAGCAGGCGCTGCGTAAGCTTGAGCGCATCCCAATGGGCAGCCCAGTGCAAGGCGGTGGCTCCGTCCGGTTGGGTAGCGTGCACATCGGCACTGTTCTCGCCCGCAACACTCTCGGCCAGCAGCGCCAGCGCCGTGTCCGCATCGTTGCGCTCAGCCGCGTTAACCAGATCGAGCTGGTCCGCCTGCACGACTCCTGCCGCAGATAGAAGTATTGCCATAAAGAAGACGCATAGATCCTGCCAGCCCTTGAACACTTGTCTTATCCCCCTGCCAACACGTCGAGCGGTCCAGTACTGTCCCCGAAGTTATCGAGCGGCACACCTAGCTTGTTGAGTACATTGAGGAACAGGTTGGTGACCGGCGTCTCAGACTCTCTAGAATACTGGAAGTGGCGTCCGCCGCTGACAGAGCCGGTGGCTCCGCCCACCAGCAGCGATGGTATATTATGGTGGTTGTGTCCGTTGCCGTCGCTCATGCCACTGCCATAGAGCAGCGTGGTATGGTCCAGCAGCGAGCCATCGCCGTCTGCAGTGTCGCGCATGCGCTGGAGATAGTAGGCAAACATCTGCACGTGATACTGGTTCACCTTGACCAGGTTGACGATCTTATCGGCGTTGCCACCGTGATGAGACAGCGGGTGATGTGCATCGGGCACGCCGATTTCCGGATAGGCACGCTGGCTAGTTTCGTGCCCCACCATGAAGGTGATGACACGAGTCAGGTCCGCCTGATAGGCCAGCACTTGCAGGTCGAACATGAGCTTGGCGTGTGCTTCGAAGGTCGGGGGTACACCGGCCGGCTGATCGATAACCGGCAGCTCGCGCTCGCTCTGTGCCTCGGCCATCTGGATGCGACGTTCCGCATTGCGGATTGCCTCGAGATATTCATCGAGCTTGCGCCGGTCGCGTTGTCCCAGGTCGCCCTGCAGTCGGGCAATTTTTTCGCCCACCGCATCGAGGATACTGCGGTCCTCCTCGCGACGTGCTCGCCACGCCTCAGGATCGGTGCTCTCGTTGCCACCAAACAGACGCTCAAACACCACTCGCGGATTGTTTTCCATCGGCAGCGGCGTGGTAGCGCTGCTCCAGCACAAGGTGTTGGCATAGGCGCAGGCATAGCCAGGGTCGCAGGAGCCGACCGCCTCCCTGGACTCGAGCGACAGCTCGAGGGAGGTCAGTTGGGTCTCGGTGCCGAGCACCCGTGCCGCTATCTGGTCCACCGAAAGCCCGGCCCGCAGGTCGGCGCCCTCGGTCTTTTTGGGGTGCACGCCGGTCAGATAGGCACCGGCGGCGCGTGCGTGATCGCCCGCCCCTTCACCTGGCCAGGCGTCTCCCATCTTGTTGGAGAGCCCGGTCACCACCACCATCTGGTCCTGAAAAGGTGCCAGCGGCTCCATGCTCGAGGGCAGTTGGAAGCCGCTGCCGTCGTCGCCCGTCGGCGTCCAGTTTGGCATGTAGATGCCGTTGGGGACATAGACTATACCCAGGCGACGCACGGGTTGGGCTGCGGTCGCCGACTGAGCGGTCAGCGCCGGCACCATACTATCGAGCAGCGGCAGCGCAACAGTGGCTCCGAGTCCTCGCAAAAAAGTCCGCCGCGGCAGGTGTTTCCTGGTGATAATGTTCATAGCTGTTCTGACCTCCTCATTTGGAATGGCACGCTTTCGACGATGCCGGTCAGCAGCGACGACCAACTATAGTCGTCGGCGGCAGCGGCCCGCAAGATACCGCGCACTGCTGGCGGGTCGTATTCTTCGAGTCCCCGACCCAGCGCGTAGGTTAATAACTTCTTCGTCAGCGCGGCCACGAAGCGCTCTGAATTGTTCAGCAGAAACTCGCGCACACCGGCAGGCCCGACGAACGACGAGCCGTCTGGCAAGGACGTCGACGCATCGATAAGCTCATTACCATCGTGGGTGCGCAGGCCGCCGATCGCGTTGAACGGCTCGAGCGCGAGACCAAAGGGGTCCATGCTCGCGTGGCAACTGGCACAAACCGGGTTGGCGCGATGCGCCTCTAAGCGTTCACGCACCGACTTCGGACTGATCGCGTCGCTGTCTTCCAGATCGGGAATGTTGGGTGGCGGCGATGGCGGCGGCGAGCCCAGCAGATTGTCGAGCACCCACTTGCCCCGCAGTGTCGGCGCTGTCCGGTTGGGATAGGAAGTGGCTGTCAGAATGCTACCCTGTCCCAGCAGCCCGCCGCGCAGGCCATCGTCCAGCGGCACACGGCGGAAGTGATTGCCATAAACACCGGCTATCCCGTAGTGACGGGCCAGCCTCTCGTTCACGAACGTGTAGTTTGCCGTCAGCAGCTCCACCACATTGCGATCTTCTTTAAGCTGACTCTCCACGAACAGTTCCGTCTCGCGACGGAACGCCTCACGCAGATTGTCGTCGAACTCGGGAAAGGCATCGGGATCCGGCGCAACGCCGGGCAGGTTACGCAGATACAGCCACTGTCCGGCGAAGTTTTCAACCAGGGCTGACGAGCGTGGATCGGCCAGCATTCGCTGCACCTGGCTACGCAGTACCTGCGGCTCACTCAACGTTCCCCCTTCGGCCAGGATTAGCAACTCGTCGTCAGGGATGCTGCTCCACAGGAAGAAAGACAGTCGTGACGCCAGTTCGACATCGCTCACTCTATACGCCGTTGCCGAAGCGACAGCAGAGGGCTGGCCCTCGATCCGGAAGAGAAATTCCGGGTCTACTAAAATGGCACGCAATGCGCGCTGGATGCCGCGGTCGAATCCGCCATCGGCTCGACCCGTGGCGTAGAAATTCATTAAGCTGCCAAGGTCATCGTCGGTCACGGGCCGGCGGAATGCTCGACGCGCCAGCGTTGACAAAATCTCGGCGGCACAGGCCTGGTCTGCGGTCACCGTGCCGGGCGGCTCACAGCTAAACAGCCTGGTCCGGCTTGGTGTCTCGGTTGGCCTGGTGGCGTCGTAGGGCCCACTGATCTCGATGCTACCCAGCGCCATCGGTGTGTCGCGGTCTCCCGCAAATTCATAAGATGCCGACGACAGACTCGGTTCGAGCAGTCCCTCGGGCAGGCCGCGCTGTTCGGAAAAGGCGACAGCGATGGCGTGGGTGCCAGCATTTACGTTGAGTGTTAGTTCCAGGTCGTCATCCGCCGTCTGTTCATAGGCCGAGGCGTACATCACTGCAGCCCAGGGGTTGATGATGCCGTCTCCACCGATGGTGTACTCGGCGATACGTGCACGATCCAGACGTACCTCAATGTCCTGGAGCCGGGCCAGTCCGCGGATTTGGTTGGCGTGGGTCCGCTGCAACCGGATCTTCACCCGGTATTCGCCGTCCAGCGGAAAGTAGTGACTTACGGACGTGCCACCCCGCGTCCCGAACGGCTGCGCTGCACTGGTGCGGCCGTTCTGGATCAGTGTCGTGCGCATGTTATAGGTCTGGAGTGTGGGGCGAATGCCAGGATCGCCGACGGCAAGCTGGCTGATCTTCGCCGCCGCGATCATATAGCGTTCCAACAAGCTGGGTGAAAGGCTCAGCACGTCGCCGATGTTGTCGAAGCCGTAGCCGGAATCGTCCGCGGGCAGGTGCTCACGCCCATCGATCTCCAGTGCCAGCAAGTCCCGGATGGCGTTAGTGTATTCGGCACGGTTGAGCCGGTGGACGACCGGCCGACCGGGGTTAGGCGCAGCTACGGCGGCGTTGTCGAGCGACGCTTCCAGCCACGACGCCATGCGGTCGTAGTCAGGCCGCAGCGGTCGCGGGAGCCCCACTGGGGGCATCTCTCTCGCCCGCAGCTTCTGCACCACTTTCTCCCAGACGCCGATTTCATCGGCGTGCTGACCGACCCGATCCAGCGCTATGGTTTGCAGCGTCAGATCGGCGGTGCGGGTCTGATCGTTGTGACAAACGATGCAGTACTGATCGAGCAGGGCCCGCTGCCATGCGACTGACGCAGGAGCCTCGGCAGCCTGCAGCGACACAGTAGTCGCAAGTCCAAACAGCACAGCAGATAGCGTTAAGCTTCGTAGCACCTTGTATCCCTCCGCAACTCCCAATTTATTACTACTTAAACCAGGATAACACCCACAGTCAAAAACGTAAATATAAAAGTAAAGAATCACGTTTGATAGTAACCGCTACAGTGTGCCTGCTTCCTTTGCCAATCTGCCCATCAGCTTGCATGTTTATGCGCATCGATTGGTGATGGTGGCAAAGGAGAAGGTGATTGCAGAGCATCAGCGAGTGTTCACACGAGACCACAACCAACAGGGACAAACCCTCTATGACCGGCGTCATTACCTGTCGGTACTGCAGCGCAAGCCCGGCGCATTGCGTAACGGAGCCCCGTTCCTGGAGCTACCAGAGAGCTTCCGTAAACTACAAAAGCAATTACTCAAGCACCCCGGCGGAGACCGGGACATGGTCGATGTACTGGCACTGGTGCTGCAACATGATGAACACCCAGTCGAGAAAGCCATTGCCACAGCACTGACCAGCGGCAGTCCTTCTAAACAGCACGTCATTAACTGCCTTAATCGTCTGCTGGACAAGCCAAAACCAGCATCGCTCAAACCCCGCCTTGAACTCACCCTGGTAAAGGAACCTAAAGCCAATACTGGCCGTTATGATCGCTTGCGGGGGAAACACCATGTCCGTTGATGCCACGATCGCAACGATGAAGTCATTGAAACTCCACGGCATGGCGCAAAGCATTGCAGAACTGTCTGAGCAGGCATCACCTGCTTACAGCAAAGCAGAGCCCATATTGCAGCAATTACTTAAAGCCGAAGTTGCTGAACGAAAAGTGCGCTCTATCCAGTATCAAATGAAGGTGGCGCGCTTCCCTGCATACCGCGATCTGTCGGGCTTTGACTTTAGGCAAAGCGAAGCTAACGAAACACTGATTACGTCACTGCATCACTGTGAATTTATGGAAGAGGCCCAGAATGTTGTTTTTGTTGGCGGCCCCGGCACCGGCAAAACCCACTTGGCCACCGCCATTGCGGTACAGGCTATCGAGCAGCACCATAAGCGTATTCGGTTCTTGTCGACCATTGAACTGGTTAACCTGCTGGAACAGGAAAAACAAATTGGCAAGCAGGGACGCATGGCCAACCGGTTGATACACACGGATCTGGTAATTCTGGATGAGCTGGGTTATCTCCCCTTTAGTCAGGCAGGAGGCGCCCTATTATTCCATCTTCTCAGCAAGCTGTATGAACGCACCAGTATTATCATCACCACCAATCTGGGCTTTGTTGAATGGCCCAATGTCTTCGGTGATGAAAAGATGGCGACGGCACTGCTTGATCGACTGACTCATCACTGCCATATCATTGAAACCGGGAATGATAGCTATCGCTTTAAAAACTCAACCAGCAACAAGGAAAAATCTAGGCAAAAAGCGAAGAAATGAACCATAATCCGACTTGATTAGGTGGGTCAGTTTTCAGTGCAAATGGTGGGTCACTTTTGAATGCAATTTAACAGGCATGCTGAAGAGTCTGTACGACTCCCAACAATCGACGCTGATATTTGTTATTTCTGCCATCTTCTTGCTGTTTCTGGTGCTGTTAAGATCTCCTGTACTCGCCTTACTTGGACTGTTGCCTAACATTCTGGCGGCAGCCACGGTGCTGGCAATTATGGGCTTCGCAGCAATTCCCCTGGACATGATGACTATTACCATATCGGCCATTATTATCGGCATTGGTGTGGACGACGCTATTCACTATTTACACCAATTTCGACAGGAAATTGACAATGGCTCGGACGTAAGAACCGCGGTTCAGAACAACCATCGAAGTCCCGGCGATGCCATCTACTACACCTCGGCTACCGTCGTTATCGGTTTCTCTGTATTGGCTTTTTCCAACTTTATTCCCACCGTGTACTTCGGCGTACTGACGGCGACCGCTATGGTTCTGGCATTAACAGCAAATCTTTCGGTACTACCTGCATTACTGATCTTTTTTTATCGAAGGGATGCAACGGCCAAACCAGTAACAAGCTGACATCCAAAAAGTCACATTCAAGACTTCGTGGTTGTCACCTAACAATAGACCCAGCTAAACGGAAAATACAATGAGGCAATTGAAAGATAAGGTCACCAGGCGGCTGCATCCATTTTGCAAAGCAATAGCAGTACTTGTAATCGGTTTTATTGTGACAGCAGCGATTGCCGAAGAAAATAATCCTCATCAAATGATCAGAGCATCTGCCGATCTCATTATGGCGACCATAGAAGACCAGAAACAAATACACGGTAATGAGGTCACCGAAGACTTTATTCAAGCACTTATGGTAGTGCTTAAACCCATCATTGATTTTGAATCGATTGCCAGAGCGGTAACTGGACGGCATCGAGACAGTATCAATGCAGATCAAGCCGAGCAATTGTTGCGTGTAGTTAGTAACACCATGGTTAAATTGTACCTGGAAAGCTTTATTGGCTTTGAAGTTCAAGCCGTTGAGGTTCTAGATCCTGAAGCAAATTTTGATGTGAGCAGCGGGCGCGCCACTATTCGTACCGAGGCTATTGCAGCCCGCAGTACCTATGCGGTGAATTACTCTATGCGAACCGATGGGGCAGGACGATGGAAAGTCAGGAATGTGATTATCGATGGTATTAACCTTGGTCTAACCTATCGAAATCAGTTTGACGGAGTCATGGCTCGCTATGATCAGGACGTCGATGAAGTAATCGCCAACTGGGATAAAGATGTAGTCGTGGAGCAGCAATGAAGCAGCTGCATCCTCCGAGCACCAGGCAGTCACTTGCCAAGTTGTGAGTATCTCCTTATTTCTAACGCCTGATAATCTCGATAGCGTTGCCGCTGGGGTCTTGCGCAATTGTAATTCTACCCGGAGTGTATTCTGTCATACCAAGGCCCTCAAGTTCGAGGCGAGCGATGACTCCATCGTAGTCGGAAGTGGATATAGCCACTACTGGAAAGCGGCTTTTCACTAATTGTGGTTCAACCTTGGATTCAAATAATGCCAGAAAGGCTCCTTCACCAAAGTTCATTAAAACTTCGTCATAGGAATCCGATTTGAAGTAACGTAGCGGTGGTATTTCGAACACCCGCGCGTAAAAATCTTCTGATTGCTGGCGATTACTAACGATAAGTTTGGAACCTCCTACGTTTGCCACATCGCCCCGGGAAACAATCTCAACCACATTACCGCTGGGATCTTCGGTGATGCCGATGAATAATCCGTCGCCGCCTTCGCTACCGATATAACGCACCGGATAGCCTGTGGCTTCCAGTCGATCGGTGATTGCAGTCAGATTGGGAGTGTTGAATAACACTACCGGATGGCGACTTTTTACTAATGGCGCTTCGAGCTCGGGGTTTGGCTCAAACAGGGCGACGTTGGCCCCCTTGCCATAGCCGAAGATGGTTTCGTCGAACACCTCCAGGCTGGTGTCGATGCGACGAAGTTGCAGGACTCCGAGGAAAGTTTTGTAAAAATTCTCAGCCCGGCCCAGGTCGTCAACAATAAGCTTGGGTGCTGAAATGCGGTGTGGAGATGAAAATGCTGTGGAGGGTTCATTCTCCTGGGCGCTGCTATCGACGCTTGCAAGTCCGAATAACAGTATGAATACATTGAGAATTACGGAGTTTATTTTTATTATGATTTGCTCCTTTTTGTTGAAGCTGTATGTTGCCGTAGAGGGAGTCGATGTGTCAAGCTCGCAGTCCAACTATTCTTACATCTATGATTGAATAAACAGGGCAATTAAGACAAGTAAAAATGATCTTCCTTTCGTTGTTACTTGCAGCGTTCACTATTGAATTCACAGAGAATAAGGAATTGGAATTTCCCCACGATTAAAAACGGAACAAACCCATGAGTTACGAAACAATATTATATGCAATAGATCGACGCGTTCTTACTATTTCCCTCAAGCGGCCCGACCGGCTCAATGCCTTCACAACCACAATGCGAGATGAGTTGATAGATGCCTTCCAGTGTGCCGATGACGACGTTCGTGCCATCGTCATCACTAGCGCGGGCCCTGGCATTGTACCCGAGGTCTGCTCCAACTGGTCCTGCCAAAGATAGTCGGCATAGCCAAGGCGCTGTAATAAGAGTGACCGCTCTGTCTGTTGCTGGTGTAGATGGAATTTGGGCGCTGGGAGACTGTGCGCTGATATCCAATCTTGACGATGGGAAATATTTCCCGCCGACAACTCAATTTGCCGATAGACAGGAAAAACACCTGGCCAAAAAACATCGTCAGCCGGCTGCTAACAGGAAAAACCAGAGAATTTTCCTATCGTCCTCTGAGGATGTTTGCTGCCATCGGGCCCAATAATGCTGTCGCCGAAGTCTGTGGGATACGCATTAGCGGTATCTTTACGTTGCTTCGACACCCATGGGAAACATCACCAGCCCACTGCCTGCCCATCCTTGCGGTGGTCGGAACCGGCTCTGTAGACACCGTTCACAGGATGGTCCTCGTTGATACTTTGTTCGGTAAAGACCGGCTCTGGCATCGAGACATCCCTGGTAAACAAGATGCCCTGGTAACCACCGACACGACTGCCATCCACCGATGCCACGCGGTGGCCCTTGGCTTTTAACGCGGCTCCAACCAGATTATAAAGATCCGCCTCCAGCGATAATACATTGCTATTTTGACTGTGGGTAAATCTTGCCGCATCGGTAGTCATCTGCACATTCATCCCATTGTCTATAACATTCACCATATGTTGAACATGGGTTTCAGGTTGTACCGCACCGCCCATGTTGCCGAAAGTCATCAAGGGTTCGCCAGCTTGCAGGACAAAGCCAGCGATAATGGAATGAAAGGGACGTTTGTGTGGAGCTACAACATTAGGATGACCGGCCTCCAGTGAGAAAGCGACACCGCGATTGTGCAGTATCATGCCATAGGGAGGGATGGTCGCGCCGCTGCCGTAAACCGAAAACACACTGTGAATTAGCGAAACCATATTGCCCCAGCGGTCGGCCGTAGTCAGGTAGATGGTGCCCCCACCGAGACCACCGGTAACAGAAGGCGCGGCAGCCACATCCATATCGATGCGATCACACAGGCTTGCAGCGTAGGACTTCGACAGCAACTTCGCTACCGGTATATCGCTGAACAGTGGATCGCCGTTATAGGCCTGCAAATCCGAGTAGGCGAGTTTCTTGGCTTCTACCATAAAATGCCAATAGTCGGGGTGTGATGGTCCCAGGGACGCTAGGTTTACATCATGCTGGGGCGCACACACCTCGAGAATATTCAGCATCTCCAGGGCCGCAAAGCCCTGACCCGGAGGCGGTAGCTGGTAGACATCGTAACCGTGGTAGTTAGTGCTAAGAGGCTCTATCCATTCCGACTCGAACTGGGCCAGGTCCTCATGGGTCATGACACCGCCGTCGGCTTGCATCTTGGCGACAATGGCATCGGCTATGGCGCCCTTGTAGAAAGCATCACGACCCTGCTCCTGAATTAAACGCAGTGCGTCGGCCAGTCCCGGATTGCGGATAATGCTGTACAGCGCAGGTACTTCGCCATCATTTAGAAATACGGCGCTGGAGTCCGCGTCACGATTGAGCTTGTCCTGCACACTGCTGAGGTCTCGATGCCGACGCTCTGCCTGGCCCCAGCCTTCCTCCGCCAATTGCGCTGCCCGTGCCAGGGTCTGTTTGAAGTCCATAGTGCCAAAACGATTTAACATGGCGTCATAGCCGGATATCGCGCCGGGTACAGTGGCCGCGTTGACGCCGAAGCCCGGCACTCTATCTACCCCGAGCTTTTCCTTGAAATATTCCGGGGTCCAGCCTGCCGGCGCCCAACCTGCGGAATTTAACGCATACAGCTTCTTGTCCCGGGCACTCCAAATTAGTGCGAACAGATCGCCGGCGATGCCGGTATCATTCTGCGAGGTGACATCCAGCACCGCTGCTGCAGCCACGGCTGCATCAATAGCGTTGCCTCCGCTTCTCAGAATTTCCAGACCCGCCTCCGCTGCCAATGGATCGCTGGTGGCCACCATGCCATGGCGAGCTATTACTTCCGATCGACCCTGCCCCAGCCAGCCCTGGCCACGGGAACCCGGTGCGGCGACTATGTTCGCCGCGGGATTAGGTGCCGCCTGCGTAGGAATACCGAACGGATTGTTGGATTGTGCGCTGAGCGAGCCACTGTCAAGAGCCAGGCTCCATGCCGCTGCCATTAGCAAAAACCGCCAGGGTGTTGCGGTAAATTTATTATCAATTTTAGTCATTTTAATTCTCCGCCTACGTAAATTTTACAAGGGGTCAGGTCCACTGCTGTCCTACATAGATTACTTAAAGCCAGATGATGGCTCAGTGACAGACATGAATTTGTGAAATAGCAATGGGGTCATGACCCTTGTCTTAATGTGGGTGTGTAGCCAGATGCTGAGCTAACAAGTCCTTGCCATAGTCATTGCCATTTGGAGTTCTGATAACGGTATGAATATGGTCTCTGGTTGGAGTGCCGGCTGTGTTTTTCTGGCGCGTGCCTACGGGATTTTCATGATCAAATTCGATGAGAATTACCGGGCTGTGAATCCTGTAATAAAAAACCGAATCGTCTTGTGCGGCTCCAATCCAGGCGAAATAAGTGTCATCGATGTACTGACCGATTTCATCCATGGTCACCGCCGCGTGTGGGTCTCGCAAGTTGCCTACAAATGCTCGAATCACGTCCAACAAGCGCAATTTTTGTGCGCTGCTAAGCTCGCTGCCGATGATACCTTCGTAATCTATAGTCAGATTGTCCTTATTCGCCTCTGCCCTATTGTCATTACCGGTCTTAACCGCCTTGATAGTGGCTGCAGCCTGCTGCGAGCTATCCAGTGACTGCATCAGTGCCAGCCCAAGATCCTGTTCGTCCTGCATAATCTCATTGCCAGCATACTTGCCGGATTCCGTAAGCACTGGCTCACCTCCGTAAAATGCCGGCGTCATGACCATCTGATCACCCAGCACAAAGAAGTTGATCACCAGATGATGTCCATCCAACTGAAAGCCCCAGGGCTCAGCTACCGAGGGAATTCCCATAAACGTCAGATAGTATTTTTCTTCACCATAGCGAATCGGCTCAGCATTTATTTCCAGCAAAGCCTGTTCGGTTCGCATGATGCTCTGGGTTTGATCCAGACCCTGGCTACTCAGTGCCACTGCCAGCAGTTCCCAGGCCGCCGTTTTTTGCGCTGCCGCCATCTCTTCCAGACTAATACCATGACGGGCAAAGATGCCAACATCCACGTTCGACCAGTTGCGCCATTCCAGGTCATCGACCGCGAATTGGGCGCGACTGAGTTCTCCGGAATCGAGCGTCGCCAGAAACTTCGCGGCGGCGGCACGCACAGCTTCGGTCGACACGCCAGTATCACGCAGCGAAAACAGGCCGTTGACAATACCGCTACTGGTAGCGACCCCACGGTAGGGCTCCGCCATGGCAGCGGCGGCACCACGGGCAAAATTATTCTTCTGATTGAGCAAAGCTTGTGGGTATTGCACTGAATTCTCAGATTGAGACAGGACCACGGTCTGCGACGATAAAGCTACGCTTGCCAGCGCAACAACCGCAGAAAGTATTCGAATTGTTCTCATAATTGATGCTCTAGCTGGAATTTTGGGACAGGTAGCCGGAAAGGCTATCTGCTTATGCGCTTAGCTGCAAGTAGAGAAAGAGAGTTTCAGAACAGCATAGTTAATGGCGCTGGCTGCTTTGGTTCACCGATGGCACACTGCGCCGCCGCTGATTGTTTGTAGATCTCGAGAAAAGCCAGCTCGAAGCCGTGTTTCCAGGTCTGGATTTATGCTTCTGACATTACCCGCTTGAGGGCTTCGGGATCCCGCCAGTGCCCACTTTGCAGGCGCCAGACATAGACCACGGCGATAGCCAGAATCATTACCACGAACGCCAGCCAGGAGGCTTTCGGACCCCACTCGAACACCCGGATAATGAGGTACTGCGCCACCAGCATCAGCCAGTGCAGAGACACCGATGCATACATTAACCAGCGGGTGTCCCCTGATCCCCGTAACACACCTCCGGAAACTTGAATGACGGCATCGGCTATAGCGTAACTCGACAAACCAACCATCATAAAACCCGCCAGCTCTAAAATTTCGCTAAAATCTCCTGCCGGCGGCGCGAACACCTCCACCAGCGAAAACCTGAATGTTATGTAACAGAAAGCCAACACAGCCGAATACGCCAGGCCCATAATGAAAGCCGCCGAAATCACCTCGTTAGTGCGCTCCATGTCCTGGGCACCGACGAAGCGACCGATCAGGCTGACGACTCCAATGTTCAAACCCACCATTGGAACGAACGATAAGATATCCCAATTGAAGACGATGGCCGCCGAGGCTCCTTCCACGATGCCGTAGCCCTGAAACATCAACAGGAATATATTGAAGGCGGCAACATTAAGGAACAATTCCATCCCCGATGGAAATCCCAGACGCGTGAATCGCTTGAGGATGCCACGATCCAATTTGAATGACTGCATGACTTTGAATTTGTCCCGGTGTTCTTTCCCGAAATAGAAGCCGACGAACAACAGGAACGCGAACAGCGTGGCAATGATTGTAGACAGTGCAGCGCCCTCGATGCCCATTTCAGGACATCCGAACTTGCCAAACACCATCGCATAACAAAGCGGTATGTTTAGAATAAGTCCACAGACATCAGCAACCATCACGATAGTAGTTCTACCGATGCCGGCAAAATAGGAAGAAATACAAATTTTGGCCAGGGTAATTACGGTTCCCATCATCAGTAACAGGTAGTAACTGCGCTCCAGTTCAACCTGTACCGGATCATGTCCCATGCCCTCAAAAATCCCCGCCACGAGTATGGCGATGATTGCCAGCAACGGCGCACTCATGGCGGTCATAATCAGCCCCTGGGTCACAACCCGTGGACATTTCTCGATGTCACCGGCGCCCAGATACTGCGCCGTCAGCGCGTTGGCGTAGGAAAACACTCCGGAGAAGAAGCAGAAAGAGAAAAACACGGCCACACCCCCGCCCAACGCCGCAGCCATGTGGGTTGGGTCGATCTGCGACATGAAATAGCGATCGGTAAAGATCATTACAGCGAAGGTACCCTGGGAAACCACCATAGGTATGGCGATCTGCATAAGCTCGCGCAGGGTGACTTTATTAAAATGAAGTCGGTCTAATAGCATGGCGCTGGGCTAAAAATAGGAGTCCCCTGTTTCCCTGCCGCGAATTAGGCCGTATTCTGTCACAGTTTGAACTCGAGCAACCACTGTCAGCCGCCAGCAGCAGAATTGGCGGCAACTACTGAATACTTTAATTAATAAACTAAAGGTACTGGTTATGAAATCACTTATCACTGCTTGTATTGCCGTTTTGACCTTACTAACCGGCTCCGTACAAGCTCTGGATGCAGGCTCTTTGGCCGCGGCTCTCAGCAATTCTGCCAGCAGGGCAGATGCCGACAAGGCAAGGGACGCGGGTCGTAAGCCGGCTTACGTAGTCGAGTTTCTGGGCATAGACGAGGGCATGACTGTCATCGACCTGATTGCTGCAGCTGGCTATTACACCGAGGTGTTGTCCCATGCCGTAGGCGCATCTGGCACGGTCTACATGCAAAATCCGCCGGCGTCGCTGACCGGCGAGCGCGGTGCGCGCACCGCTGGTGCTATCGACACAAGACTGGCAAACAATCGACTGGCAAATGTAGAGAGACTGAACAGGGATTTCTCAGACCTGGGCCTCGCCCGCAACTCTGTGGACGCCGCCATACTGGCGCTGGAAATGCATGAGATGACCAATTCCGGTAGCAACGCCAGAATCACCGAGTTTCTATCAGCCCTTTTCGCCGTGTTAAAGCCAGGCGGCATATTGGGTGTGATCGAACATTCCAGCAGTCCTGATAACGACAACACAGCGCTGCACCGGGGCAGTGAAGTCGCGACTATAGCGGCCGCCGAAGCCGCGGGATTCACGGTAGTAGCAACTTCAAACCTGCTGCGCAATCCTGAAGACGATCGTAGCAAGATGGTCTTCGATTCCAGTGTTCGTGGCAAGACAGACCGATTTGTTTTGAAACTGCAAAAACCATAGCCTTTCATCGGCGGCTGGGGGCTAACTAAACCTCCAGCCGTTGCCTTCAAGCAGGCCCCAGGCCGGCAGCATCTACGGGCAGGGACAGAGCCTGGCTTATCATGCCGCACCGGACTGCTCGAAGCTTGATCTGAGCTTGGAACTCAACTGGGTATAGGAGAAGGGTTTTTGAATGAAATTTATTTCCATCCCGCCCCCCACTGTAATCAAGCTTGAAATCTTTGATATGGTCTGACATATAAACGATTTTCAGTGAAGGGTCCCGTTCATGTGCTTCTTTCGCTATCGATGGCCCATCGATGGCACCCGGCAAGACCACGTCGGTGAGTAGCAGATCGAACTTGTTTGCGTCATCCATGCCGTCACGAGAGTTCTCTATACTGATGAACAAACGTCCGCCACCCGGTTTGCCTGGCTCGCATTCATAGTCAGCTTAGAAAAGATCTGCTCGATCTGTTATATCCTGGAATGCTCCGATGACCTTAACCGTTTTGTCATTCTCTACTACCGGTTTGCCAATGGACTGCCTAATTCGTTTCGAAGGCATCGCTGAATATTTGCTGCATGGAGGCACCGGCGAGGAAGGCTTGTTTTCGCAATAGCTTCACCCGATTGGGATTGCCGCACAAATACACTTGCCAATTGTCAAGCATTGGGAATGTCTCTGCTATCATTTCTTCCATCGTCTGTGCGGAGAACAATTCGTTGCCTTTGTTATGTTCCACGCGGGCGTAGTAGTAAAACTGCTCATAGTCAGCCGCCAGTTTTCGTAGTTTCTTGTGCAGGTACAATTCTTCGATGTTTTTCCCGCTGTGAAACAAATGCATATCGCCCCGGTGATTTTGTTGCAGGGCATCGCGCACTATGCCGTACAAAGGCGCGAGACCGGTTCCACTACCGGCTAGCAAAATTGATTGCCCATCGTTTTAGGGGACGAAAAAACAATCACCTGCTGGCTGTTGAATAAAAACCTTCTGACCAACTTCTAACTGATCGTGTGCCCAACCGCTGACGCAACCGGAGTCTACTTTTGCTATTTGGATAATCAAGGATTTATCAAGGGCTGGAACACTGGCCAAAGAGTAGCAGCGACCTTCGTTTTCCATCCCCAACTGATTGCACCACAGTGTTAAAAATTGTCCGGCTCGATAGCTCAGATTGGCAGCGGCCATGGAAGCAGACGGCGTGGCGGTAGAGAAAACAACAGAAGAAATCGCTGAAGAAACCGGCTCCGCTACCGATCACATGGCTGAGATGGCTGCCGCAATGGAAGCAGACGGTGTTGCTGTGGAGACCGATTCCGGCGGCAGAGGGCGTGGCGGTTGAGCAGGAAGCGCCGTCCAGCGCCGAAGCTATCGCCAGATCGGTTAGTGGCAAAGATGTAAATATCGATACCCTGTTAAAAGTGCCGGTGTCGTTGTCCATTGAAGTTGGGCGCACACAAATGGTGTTAAGTGATCTGCTTGAAACGCAGGAGGGAACGGTCATAGAGCTTGAGCGCTTGCTCGAAGAACCCCTCGACATATTGGTGAACGGCGCGTTGATCGCTCACGGCGTGGTAGTGCTGGCCAATGAAAGATTTGGGCTCCAGATTACCGACATTATTAGCCTGGAAGAACGCGCCAGAAGCTTATAATTTAAGCAATTACTCTGAGCAGGCGTCGATATTAAACAGCACTCACATGGGCGTCTCAGCGCTGAGACTATGTCTGTGTTTTTGGCTGATTATGGACTTTGTAGAAGACGGTGATTATGCTCTAAATGCCTCTCCCGTTTCAAATTTACCAATTTGAATTCAAATTGAGTATCAATTTATGACTAATAGAGATGATCAAGACGAGCCCGGCACAGAAGCCGCTGAATCCAGTGGCAGTGAAGACGAACTGGAATTGCCGGATCTGGATGCTGACGATCTGCAGCTGACTGCTGAAAAACCTGCCGGCGCGGATGCCGACGCCCAGCTCGATATTGATGAGCTGGATGGTGTTGCGTTAGACGGTGTTGAGCTGGACGGTATTGAGTTAGATGGCGTTGAGATGGATGAAATTGATCCAGACATAATCGATATCAGCGATGAGGAAGTGCAGCAAGAATTCGAAAAAATGGAGCAGGAAGAACAGATAGCCAGCGAGCCTTCGAAAGAAACAGCAACTAGCGAGCCCTCAGAGGCAGCTGACGAGCCAGAAGCGGGTGCACAAGTCCAGGCAGAATTGCTTGATTTGGTGGACACTAAAGACTCAAAACCAGAAGTGGAAGCAAGCGATTCGATGATTGAAACGGACATACCCGATGTCGAAATCGACACCGACACTCAAGCTCAAGGGGGCGGACGTTTGTCCCCGAAAATTATCTATGGCTCCTTGTCGGCGACCGTAGTCGTGGTCGCAGTCATACTGTTTGTGGGTTTTGGTGCTGACGAACCCGTCATTGCCGATGCAAGCCCGGCGGCAGCTGCACCGGCCATTGTTGCTGACAGGGACGCAGCTGACACGGACGCTGCAGCGACGCAGGCCGCAGTCGAAGAAGAGTTTGTCGCAGTTGCCGAAGAAGTCGACACAGCCATCGAGGCACCCTCCCCGGTTGCGGAGGCCCCGGTTGCAGAAGCAACCGTTTTCGTCGACGAACAAACTGAGCTAGAGGCGGCACCGGAGATTATTGAAACGGCTCCCACCGCTAGCACAGAAATTTTGCTGGCGGCTGCAGATATCGAGCCCCTCGATGTGCAAGCTGACGTTGATGAGCCAAGCACTGTTGCTGCAACGCCAGCTACGGGCAGTTCAGGTGATGCCGATGCCGCCGTGGAGACAGATGCAGCTGATAGCGAAGTAGTCGCGGTGCCAAGTGCCAGTGCAGCATCCTCCACCGAGATCGTAACCCTCAGCGCCAGCACTGGAGATTTCTATATTGTAGTTGCCAGCTTTCTTACCGAAAGTAAGGCCCGCGAACATGCACGCAGCTTACTAAAAAATCAGAATACGCCAACAATTCTATCCCCGTTCGATGCGTCCCGCCGTTACCGTGTCACTATTGCTGGCTATGAAACCATGGCGGAGGTGCAGACGAATATCGCCCAGTTCAAGAGCAAATACGGCGATGATATCTGGCCACTGCGATACATAAGCGTCGGCAGCACCACCCTGCTAAGTGCCGCTACCGGCAATATCTACGTCATCGTATTCAGCTTTTTGACCGAAGAGTTGGCGCGCAAGCACGCAGACACCCTGGCGGCAGCAGGAGAGAATCCTTCAATTATTCCTCCTTTCGACCAGGGCAGACAATACCGTGTGGCGGTATCCGATTATGCCACGCTCAGCTCTGCGCAGGCGGCCCTGGTTCAGCATAGAGAAGAATTTGGAAATGAAACCTGGCTGCTCAGATACTAACGCAGCCTTCTCTTTATTTCAGACCACGTCACCTCAGACCGCGTCACCTTAAGTCACGTCAATTGGGCGCACGAGCCTGGGCGATGTTGCGGCGATGGTGCCTGAAGATGAACTTTTCCAACCAGTCCTGCACCGCCTGACTCACACCAATAAAGCCAATACTGGTAATGCCCTCGGCGTCGCTTGCCAGCACTTCACCTTATAATTTAAGTGCTCTTGGCGTTGAAGGGGATATATAAAGGGCTATCTCTAACTTCGCTCCCGCCTTGTATGCAGCGGAACCACCGTCATATTCCAGCCCCATTGCTGTCAACTTGAGCATGATTTCGGCAGGTAATTTGTTCGTTTGCACCAGCAGTTCCCCGACCATATCCAACAGCAGATTGATCTTCAGGTCCTGGCGCCGTAGCTCCAGACTGATTTCATCGTGCTCATCGACTTCCATCGATTCATGTCGGGTAAGGGCCGAAGTACTACGGATACCGGTGGAAAACATTTCGTTTATGCGTACGTAATGTAACAATTGGCGGCTATACTGATCGAGTAACCCTAGCCGATACTATTCATTAAATTGCACGACCCTGGAGTCAAGCATGAAAACCGATCCCAATAACACACTATTCAGCTATGCCAGGTTGACGACGGCGCTGCTGTTTGCTGCGGCTTTAAGCTTGACCAGCATAGCTGCATCCACCCAGTCACTGGATGACATTGCACTCAATGTCTACAAACTCGAGTCCTGTGGCTGCTGTGTGGGTTGGATCGAGCACATGCAGCAACGCGGCTTCGCATCTACCATCATTCATCCCCGAGATATCACCGGGGTGAAAGATGAACTGGGAGTATTACCCCAATGGCAATCCTGCCATACCGCCGTCACCCAGGAAGGTTTCGTCTTCGAAGGCCATATTCCAGCCAAATACATCACCCGATTTTTGGCGTCCCCTCCTCCTAATGCGCTCGGGCTTGCCGTGCCTGGCATGCCCATGGGCGCGCCCGGCATGGAAATGGCCAATCGTTTCATCGCCTATGACATCATCCTGATGAACAAGGACGGCAGCTCTGAAGTGTATGCCAGGGTTAAATCGAAGGCCGATCAATAAGGCCGAGACGAGGCGTTCAGCTAGAGGTCGAAACAGACTAGGTGATACGCGTTGGGAAAAGTGAAGACGGGAAACAAGGAGTGGCGGCGTTCCGGGGAAAACGCGCACCCAACTTTACGCATAGGTGAAGCAGCCACTCTGAGGCAGCTGTTTTGGTATTGGATTGCCCCCTGAATATGTTAAACTACCCCCTCTATTCTGCGGCCGGAGAAAATCATGCTAATACAACGACGTATGCTAGTTGTTGCCGCCGTTCTTACTATTTCCATGTCGCCACTGACCGGGAATGGGCAGTCAATTACTTCCACCGATAGCCCTTATGCCGCCCAGCAAACGCCGTGGGGACATCCAGACCTTCAAGGCGTCTGGGATCGTCGTACTATCACACAGCTGGAGCGACCGCAAAGATTTGCCGACAAGGCCTTTCTCAATCAGGAAGAGATACTGGCCTATGAAAAAGCCAGTGCCGCACGCGCGGACGGCGTACCGCTGGACGCGCGCGGAGGTCTCGAGATAATTACAGTGCATGATCCCGGGGACCTCGATTTCGGCTCAACAGTTTTGGCTTCGGGTCAAACTTCGCTAATAGTTGATCCTGCCAACGGCCGCATTCCCGGCTACACGCAGACCGCTGTCGACAGAATGACCGCCCGGGCCACTGCGCGGGAAGGCCGTGGCCCCGCCGATAGCTGGATCGATCGCAGCCTCATCGAGCGCTGTATCACCTGGGGCATCCCCCAGGGCATGTTGCCTGGACCCTACAATAACAACATTCAGATTTTGCAAACCGCAGACACAGTTATGATTCTCAATGAGATGATTCACGATATTCGCATCGTGCCGCTGGACGGGCGACCCCATCTGCCGGAGAAAATCGGGCAGTGGCACGGAGACCCTCGCGGCCACTGGGAAGGCGCAACCCTGGTGGTCGAGTCGACAAATTTCTCAGAGAAAACCAACTTCAGAAGATCCAGCGAGAAGCTGCTGCTGGTGGAGCGTTTTACCCGCATTGCAGCGGATATGTTGCAATATGAATTTACCGTGGAAGACCCCTCTGCCTGGGTACAACCCTGGTCAGTGGCTTT
>Ga0115002_10000147_pt1 | contig 97408 bp, 88 predicted proteins | sample ArcticOcean_MG_C_8_FD_89576 | JGI IMG/M metagenome (GOLD analysis project Ga0115002, IMG submission 89576) | Marine microbial communities from western Arctic Ocean - ArcticOcean_MG_CB11_86 | ecosystem: Environmental > Aquatic > Marine > Oceanic | place: Arctic Ocean: Canada Basin | collected... | reverse complement strand
TAACCGATTTCAACCGGCGAAGAGTTTCGTGTTCCGGTTCGCGGTGGGTTCGACGTTCTAGGCGCGTGGCGGCCAGTCGGCCGTAGAATAGGACAGTCGGTTCTACAATGGGGCCGACGGCCGCCCACAGGGATGGGTCAAGTTTGTGAGAATGAAAGGACAGCGATCGTGATGAGAGTGTTTATCGGTGCCGTGGCGATCTGCGGAATTCTGGCAGCCGCGCCGAGTTTCGCGCAGGCGCCTGCTCCGGCCGAGCCCGCCCAAGCGGCGCAGCCAGTGCCGGCGCCCTTTCCCGCAGGCACACAGTACGCCTTCGTGAACATCCAGCGAATCGCCGCTGAATCGGCGGCAGGACTGACTCTGACTGGCAGGGTTCAGGCGCTCAACCAGCAGAAGGTGAATGAACTGAACGAGAGGAACGTGGCGCTGCAAGCATCCCAGCAAAAGCTCGACGCAGGAGCCACGGTGCTGAGTCCGACAGCGGCTGCCCAGCTCCAGAGGGAGATCGAGCGCCAGCAGATCGACGTTCAGCGCTTTACTGAGGACGCCCAAGAGGAGGTCACGGCCCTGCAGACGCAGTTACAGGAGGAGTTCCAGTTGCGGTTGTCGCCGATCATTCAAGAGGTGGCGACCGAGCGCGGGCTTCATCTGCTCTTCAGCGTTACCGACAGCGGTCTGGTCTGGGCGGATCAGTCGCTGGATGTCACAACGGACGTGATCGAGAAATTCGACGCGCTCGGGGCAACCGCCGCTGCGCCTGCGCCCGCGCCGGCGACTCCATAGACGTCAGGTTATCGTGTGGCAGGTGATACGGGTGGTTCACTGTAGTCGGAGCAACGAACCACCCGTGACCCCTGCAGCATGAATCAGGACACCGCGTCCCCACCTCCCGGGGTCCCCCAGTTCCGAAAAGCTGATTCCACCGTGTTACGTCCCATTGATCTGCCTTCGCTCTTGGGCCGCATCTACTACCGCTATCCATCTTTTCTGATCGACGCGGTGGACGAGCACGAGCCGGGCAAGCGCCTGGTGGCTGTGAAAAACGTCACCGTCAACGAAGAATTTTTTCAGGGGCACTTCCCGGGATCCCCGCTCATGCCCGGCGTGCTGATGATCGAGGCGCTCACACAGGTGGCGGCCGTCCTATTGCTGGACCGGGCTGAGGCGCCAGTCACTGCACGGGTCTGGCTCCGCGGCATCGACAACGCCAAGTTCCGAAGGCAGGTCGTGCCCGGCGATCGGCTTCGCTTGGAGGTCCGGCTCGGGCGTATTCGATCGCGGCTGGCCAAGGCGCACGCGTCGGCCTTTGTCGAGGACCAGCCAGTCGCAGAGGCCGATCTGTTGCTCGCCATTGAACCCGGTGCGGCCTACATCGATCCGACGGCCGTTGTACATCCGGCGGCGCGCGTCGGAGCCGGCACGACGGTCGGTCCGTACTGCACCATTGGGCCTGAGGTCGCGATCGGGAAGCGGTGTCGAATCGGGGCGTCCGTCGTCATTGACGGTTGGACCGAGATCGGCGACGACACTCGCGTGTATCCGATGGCCTCCATCGGCCTGGCGCCGCAGGATTTGAAGTACAAGGGAGAGCACACGAGGCTGACGATCGGCCGGGAGAATACGTTTCGCGAGTTCGTGACAATCAACCGGGGCACACTGGGCGGAGGTGGGCACACGACGATCGGCCATGGCAATCTCTTCATGGCCTACGTGCACGTCGCGCACGATTGCCATATCGCCGACTCGACGATTTTTGGCAACGGCGCTACGCTCGGCGGTCACGTGACCGTGGAAGATTGGGCGACGGTCAGCGCGTACTCGGGCGTGCACCCGTTCTGTCGCGTCGGTCGCCACGCGTATGTCGGTGGATACTCGGTGGTGACGAAGGATGCGTTGCCATTTGGCAAGTCGGTGGGAAACCGGGCTCGTATCTACGGACTCAACACCATCGGCCTTGAGCGTCGCGGTTTTTCACGGGACACGATCGATCAGCTCAAGCGCGCGTACCGGTATCTACTGCAATCGAAGCTCAATACGTCGCGTGCTCTGGTCCAGATCGAGCAAGATGCCTTGCTCACGTCTCCAGAGGTACGGTGTCTCGTGGAATTCATTCGGAGTTCGAAACGGGGCGGGATCCTGCGCCGGCCAACCAGGCGGGTCGAGGATCTGCTGGCCGATGAGGAGTGAGTTGGCGTTGGTCCAACATGTCGCTCGCTGCGCGGTCCGGCAGTGCCACGGGTCTGGCGCTGGTTCCATTTAGGCCCCGCGTGCAGGACACCAGGCACTGACATGCGTCTCGGCCTAATCGCGGGCAACGGCAGATTCCCGTTCCTGGTGCTCGATGCGGCTCGCGCGCAAGGTCACGACGTGACGATCGTCGCGGCGCAGGAGGAGGCTTTCCCTGAATTGGCCGATGCGGCTGCTCGCCACGGGTCATCCATTCACTGGGTGTCGCTTGGTAAGCTGGGAACGTGCATCAAGCTGCTCAGGCAGGGCGGGGTCACCCACGCCGTCATGGCGGGCCAGGTCAAGCACACCAGGATTTTTTCAGGTGGCATCGTTCCCGACATGCTCTTTCTTAGTGTGTTGGCACGTTTAACATCGAGAAACACTGACGGCCTCATCGGCGCCGTCGCCGACGTACTTCGCGAACGCGGTATCGAGTTGATGGATTCCACTGAATTCTTACGGCCGTTGCTGGCGGCGCCAGGCGTATTGACTCGCCGCGGCCCCAGCGCGGAGGAGCGAAAGGATTTTCAGTTCGGCTATCGCATGGCGGACGCGATCGCGGCGCTTGACATCGGTCAGACGATCGCCGTCAGTCAGCAGGCGGTGGTGGCGGTTGAGGCGATGGAAGGCACTGACGAAGTTATCGCCAGAGCGGGACGCCTTGCGGGCCCCGGCGTGGCGATCGTGAAGGTCGCGAAGCCGAACCAGGACATGCGGTTCGATGTTCCAGTCGTCGGGATCGCGACTGTCCGAGCCATGCACGAGGTTGGTGCGTCAGCGTTGTCGGTCGATGCGGGCCGCACGCTCGTGATCGAAGGGAACGCTGTAATCATCGCAGCGGACGATGCCGGTATCACCATCTCAGGACGACCGCCGCAGGCCGGGGGGCGAGATGAATAGGACTCGGATCGCGGTGATCGGGGTCGGACACCTTGGTCAGCACCACGCGCGCCTGCTCGCGGCTATGCCGCAGGTTGATCTCGTGGCCGTCGTTGATACGGACCCTGAGCGCGGGGTACAGATCGCCGCGAAGTGCGGCACGTCTGCGTTCGCCGATACCTTGACCCTCGTCGGAAACGTCGATGCGGCGATCATCGCAACACCGACGACGTGCCATGTTGAGATGGCTCTTCCCTTCATCGAGGCGGGTGCGGCTGTACTCGTCGAGAAGCCGCTGGCGGCCAGTGTGGCGGAAGCGGACCGACTTGTGGCGGCGGCGGCGGCTCGAGGTACCCTGCTCGCGACCGGACACACCGAGCGTTTTAATCCTGCGGTAACTGCCGCGTCTCCGCTTGTCGCACATCCACGATTCATCGAAATTCATCGCCTTGGAACGTTTCCCGATCGAAGCCTGGACATCGACGTCATTTTCGATCTGATGATCCACGATATTGACGTGTTGCTCGCGGTTGTCGGTGTGGAAGTGACGTCGGTGGAGGCCGTGGGTGTCAACGTCCTAACGCCTCGAGTGGATATCGCGAACGCGCGGCTTCGGTTCGCATCGGGCTGCATCGCCAACGTCACAGCCAGTCGGATCAGCCGGGACCGGGTAAGAAAGGCTCGATTCTTTCAGCATGACTCCTACGTGTCGATCGACTACGCCGAACAGGAAGTCGAGGCGTACCAGCTTCTCTCAGAAGACGGGAGCCGTCCGGCGATTCGTGGCGGACGAATCGAGGTCACCAGGGATGAGCCGTTGCGTCTTGAGCTGGCGGATTTCGTCGACGCCATCCGTGAGGACCGACCGCCGATGGTCACCGGACGTGATGGACGCGCGGCGCTGGCGCTGGCAACACAGGTGAGTGAACTAATATCAAAGGGTGCCGCGTGAGGCCGTGCTATACGAGTCACGAGCATGATTACTTCCTCGACGGTTGATCGCCTGCTCGAGCACGTGACGGCAGGCGGGCAGCTGACAGGTCCGGAGCTCGCGGAGCTCGTGGCCGCGCCAGACATTCTGTCAATTGGCATGCTCGCCGACGTGATGCGACGCCGGATCCACGGCACGCAGATCACGTATCTCCGGGTTGTGGCGCGCGCATGCGATCAACTCGATGTCGATACCATGCCGGCGGGTGCGCGGGAGATCAGAATTGTGGGTACGCCCGCTTCGCTGGAGGCCGCCACGGTGGCAGTCGAGAAGGCACGGGCGGCGTCTGGTGGTCGTGCGGTGTCCGGGTTTTCCTGGGGCGATGTCGATCGCCTGGCGGCGGCGGCGGGGCTGCCGGTGTCGCGCGCGCTGGCGTTGCTGCACAGCGCCGGCCTCGATGCGCTGGTTGACGTGCCATTGGATGCGATCGGGAATGCGGATCACGTCGTCAACGGCCTGATGGATGCCGGATTTGAGCGGCTTCGCTTCACGATCGAAAAGGCCTCAGCGTCGGATCGACAGGCACTGATTGAACAGGCCTCCGCCCTGCAGAAACAGTACGGTTCGATTCATGCGATCAATCCGCTGCCGACAGTACTTGACGCATTTCGACCCACGACTGGGTACGACGATGTGAAGGCGGTTGCCATCGCGCGACTGGCGGCGCCGAATATTGCCACGATCCAGGTGGACTGGCTGCGCTACGGCCCGAAGCTGGCGCAGGTGGCACTGATGTTCGGGGCTGACGACCTGGATGCCGTGTCTGCGAGCGATGACGCTCCAGAAGGACGCCGCCGTGCGCCACTCGAAGAGATGCGTCGAAATGTCGAGACCGCAGGTTGGTCGCCGACTGAGCGTGACGGTCACTTCAACGTCGTCGCGTGAAGGAGCCGGTACGCCTCGGCGCGGTGGGGTATCTCAACGCGAGACCGTTGACCTGGGCGCTCGATCGCGCACCGGAACGCTGGCATATTCGCTACGACGTCCCGGCGGTGTGCTCCGCGCTTCTTCGCTCACGCGAGATTGACCTAGGTCTTGTGCCCTCGTTCGACTACCTTGATGGGGAGGACTATCGCCTTGTGCCGGGCGTCGGGATCGGGTCGTACGGGCCGGTGGCCTCGGTCGCGCTCTTTGCCCGTGTGCCGCTCGAGGACATACGCCTCATCGCCCTTGATTCGAGTTCTCGCACGTCGGTCGCGCTGGTGAAGGTGCTCTGCCATCATCGATTTCACATCACGCCTGAATTCGTACCGCACGGTCCGGATCTCGGAGATATGACGCGACGCGCCGACGCGGCGTTGCTCATCGGTGATCCGGCGCTGGAGGCAGACTACGAAGCCCTTGGGCTCCTCAAAATTGATCTGGGCGCCCAGTGGACAGACATGACAGGCCTGCCGTTTGTGTACGCCACGTGGACAGGCAGAACTGGGGCCGTGAGTTCGTCCGACGTCCGCCTGCTTCAGGACGCGCAGGAAGAAGGCCGGCGGTCGTTCGGAGCCATCGCCTCAGAGTTCGCAGGCGGGGATGCTGTCCGTGAGGAACGGGCGGCAACGTATCTTAGGGATAATGTGAAGTACGGCATCTGCGCGGACGATGCGAGAGGGCTGCAGATGTTCCTCGACTACGCTGCGGATCTCGGCTTGGCCCCGCGGAAGCGCTCACTGGAATTTTTTGATGGTGAATGAGCTAGGCAGGCGGGTGGCAGGTGGGGCACGGGTCAGCGCCGCTGAGGCACTCGCGCTTTATCTACACGCCCCGACGCACCTCCTCGCCAGCCTTGCCGATCGGATCCGAGCGCGTAAGCATCCGGATCGGATCGTTACCTACATCATCGATCGCAACGTCAACTACACGAATGTCTGCGTCGCCCGATGTAATTTTTGCGCGTTCTACCGGCCCGTGGGTTCCGCTGAGGGCTACGTGCTCGGGTTCGATGAGATCTTTCAGAAGATCGACGAAACGATCGCTGTTGGCGGAAATCAACTTCTGCTGCAGGGTGGTCACAATCCAGATTTACCGATCGCGTGGTACGAGGACCTGCTGCGCGCGGTAAAGACGAGGTATCCCGAATTTAAGCTGCACGCGCTGTCACCGCCGGAGGTGCTCCATATCTCGAGGATAAACCAGCTACCGGTCGCCGTCGTGATCGAGCGACTCGTGGCCGCAGGGCTCGATAGCATCCCGGGTGGAGGGGCGGAGATGCTGGTGGACCGCGTCCGCAAGCTGTTGAATTGCTACGGCAAGGCCTCCGCCGACGAGTGGCTCGACGTGATGAGGCGGGCGCACCAGGCAGGCCTTCGGACTACGGCAACGATGATGTACGGCACCGTGGAGACAGCCGAGGAACGCATCGAGCACATGATGCGGCTCCGCGATCTCCAGGATGAGACCGGCGGGTTTACCGCGTTTATCACCTGGAGCTATCAGCCTGAACACACTGAACTCGGCGGGTCAGAAGCGACCGGAATCGACTATCTCCGGACGCTCGCGCTGGCGCGTATTGTGCTCGACAACTTCGATAATCTGCAGGCGTCATGGGTGACCCAGGGTGGCAAGGTCGGCCAGCTCAGTCTCGCGTATGGTGCCAATGATATGGGCAGCGTGATGATCGAGGAGAACGTCGTGCGCGCCGCAGGCGCGGCCTATTGCATGGACGAAGTTGAGATCGTTGGGAACATAGAAAATGCCGGATTCATCGCCAGGCGGCGGAACATGCACTACGAGATACTCGGCGCTCCCGTCTTTCTTGAGCGTGAGATGCCGCGAATGCTGACGCTCGGCAAGGCACGGGCGGATGGTGACGTCTCAGTGGCGGAAGAGCTTCGCGCGTATCCCGCGCGGAGCAGGGCGGGGAAACAGCTGCGTGTCACTCACTAGCAGGCGGTGGTCGCACTTCGAAATGGCATCGACGCGATTGCGCCGCTGCGCACAAAATGCGAGACGACCGAGACCACGGTTCGAGGGCCACGGGTCGGATTGCTGACCCGCGTATGACTGTATATCGAGCCAGCTGGATTCTTCCTGTCGTTGGCGAACCCATCGCGGATGGGTGGGTCGCGATCGAGCACGGTCGCATCGCTGGAGTCGGCGGCGGCGACACGCAGCACGCCGTCGATCTCGGGCAAGTCGCCATCCTCCCTGCGCTGGTCAACACCCACACACATCTTGAGCTGTCGTATCTCCGTGGCGTACTGCCTCCTGCGGATCGTTTCCTCGATTGGATTGAGCGGATCATTGCCGCGCGTCGGCGATTATTGGATCCGGAGGATGCCCGTATCCTGCAGTCGGCGCGTGCTGGAATCGAAGAAGCGCGCGCGAGCGGTACTGGCCTGGTGGGCGACGTCAGCAACACGCTTGTCACTGTGCCGCTGTTGCGCGAGGCCTCGGTCCCAGCGCGTGTGTTCTATGAACTCTTGGGTTTCAACCCTGATGATCCCGTGGGACTGGTGCATGACGCGCGTGCCCGTGTGGACCGCCTCGAAAGCGGCTCTGGCGCTGTGCGACTGTCTCTGGCGGCGCATGCGCCGTATTCAGTGTCTCCGGCTCTGTTTGCGGCCATTCGAGACGATCTCGACGCACATCACGGAGATGTGTCGAGCGTACACGTGGGCGAGTCTGCGGACGAAGTCGAATTCATTACACGTGGCGCTGGGGGATGGCGCAAGGCGCTGACTGGCCTTGGCGTGTGGAGCAACACGTGGCGCCCCCCGGGTGTGTCACCGGCGACGTACCTCGCTGATTTCGGGTTCCTCGACTCGCGCGTGCTTGCTGTTCACGCGGTGCAGTGTGACGGGGAGGACCTGTCACGGTTGGCCACGCTCGGGACCACAGTCGTGTCCTGCCCGCGTAGCAGTCGTCACGTCGGCGTAGGCGACCCCCCGCTCGAGGCGTTCTATGCCATGGGGGTGAAGGTCGCTTTCGGCACCGACAGCCTGGCCAGCGTCACGGACCTGAACATGTTTAGTGAACTGGCCGCCGCCAGAAAGATCGCGCCGCGGGTCTCTGCGCGTGACCTCATTGAGAGCGCGACGCTCGGTGGCGCCCGCGCGCTGGGTTTTGGCGAGCAGTTCGGTAGCATCGAAGTGGATAAACACGCCTCGCTCATCGCCGTAGGGTTGCCAGCGCGGGTCAGCGACGCGGAAGAACACCTGGTGTCGGGGATTGATGCCTCCGCAGTCTCCTGGGTCGATGCCGAAGCCCCAGCTTCCTAGCAGCCAGTCGTGAGAGTCTGTCTGCATTCGACGAGCGACGCACCTTCGCGATCTGCGTTGCTCCTCCCTCAAATACAGGAGACATTGCCAGTCGGCGCGCCCAGTCCGCGAGCACGGATTCCGCAGGCGAGCCACGACCGAGCAGAATCCGCGCGAGGCGTTTCGCTCGTCTCGGCGCGACGTCGGATTGTCACCACGGGCTGCTAGTGGCGACGCTCTCCACGTACCTCTCGTTCGTCCGCTTTGGTCACTCGGTGTTTGCGTTGCCGTTCGCGCTCACGGGCGCGCTGCTGGCTTGGCACGTCGAGGCGTTCTCCTGGTGGCAGGCGTGCTGGATCATCGTCTGCATGGTGAGCGCGCGGAGCGCCGCCATGGGTTTCAATCGCCTCGTCGATGCGAGGTTGGACGCCTTGAATCCTCGGACATCGAAGCGTGAACTACCGCGGGGGAAGATGTCGACGACCGAGGCGACCGTGTTCGTCGTGGCGTCGTCCTGTCTCTTCGTGTACGGCGCGGCTCAACTGAACACGTTGTGTTTCGTCTTGTCTCCCATCGCGCTACTGATTGTCTTCTGGTACTCCCTCGCCAAGCGATACACGTCGTACACCCAGTTGTTTCTCGGACTGGCGATGGCCGTGGCGCCAGTCGGCGGTTGGATCGCCGCTGGTGGCCGCCAGGGATCTGAGCCCTGGCTACTGGGAGCGGCCATCGGACTGTGGGTGGCCGGATTCGATATTCTGTATGCCTGTCAGGACGTCGAGTTCGATCGAACGCACGGGCTTCGCTCGATTCCCACGAAATTCGGAATTGGTACCGCAATTCGCATCTCAAGGCTCATGCACGCGGCGGCGGTGCTCGTGATGGCCGCCCTCTGGCGTGTCGCGGATCTTCCTCCGTTGTATCTGGCTGGTGTGGCGATGGTCGCAGGTCTGCTCGTCTACGAGCAGTCGTTGGTGAGCGAAGGTGATCTCTCGCAAGTCAAGAAGGCATTCGATCTGAACGGTTATGTGGGCATTCTGTATTTCACGATGACGGCCTTGTCGCTTTTCTTCGGATGACCGAATGACGCAATCCGTGAGCAGGTATGAGTGACGCACCGGTGACGGTGGGACGGGCGCCGAACAAGGCCCCCGATCGCATCGCCGGGATGTTCGATGCCATCGCACCCCGGTACGATTTGCTGAATCACATTCTCAGTGCGGGCATCGACCGGCGGTGGCGGGATCGCGCGCTTCGTTCGCTGAGGCTCACGGGCCATGACACTCTGCTGGACGTCTGCACCGGCACTGCGGATGTGGCCCTGCAGGCGCATGGCGCCTCTCGTGTGATCGGTGTCGATTTCGCCGCGGCGATGCTGGCGGTCGGGCGGCGCAAGCTCCTCGTTGCCGAGGAAGGCCGGAGAATTACGCTCGTTCGGGGAGACGCAACACATTTGCCAGTTCGCGACGGAATCGCTGATGCGGCGACCGTGGCTTTCGGGATCCGCAACGTCGAGCGGCCGGAGCGCGCCTGTGCGGAGCTGTCTCGCGTGATGCGCAGCGGCGGCCGCCTGGCGATTCTTGAGTTTGGCGTTCCGCGTGTGCCGGGAATTCGTACGTTGTACTTGTGGTATTTCAAGTACCTCCTTCCGTCGATAGGGCGAATGGTTTCCGGTCACAATGTGGCCTATTCCTACCTGCCGGCGTCGGTCGGCACCTTCCCGCCCCCGCATGCGTTTGCGGCGATGCTGGAGCAGGCAGGCTTTGCCGACGTTCGAGCGGACCCACTGACGTTTGGCATTACCTACCTGTATACGGCCACGAGACTCTGACCAGTGAAGGGCGCACCGTGTCGTTACTGCCGTAAGGCACTGTCTGGCTGGCTGTTATAATCCCAGTTACCGGTGATTCATTTCGATCTCGACGATCGGTGCCAGGACGAAAATATCGTCGGCAGCGCCATCCCTCGGCGCGAGGGCGTCTTCTTGTCGATCGTGTTTCACGGGCTGCTCCTGGCGGCGCTTATCTACGCCCCACTGATACCGTTTCTGCAGCTCAGTCCCGAGGACCTGGAGCGTCGGCGCGCGGCGATTCAGCAGCCACGGGAGGACGAGCAGAATCGGACGTTCGTCTTCGTGCAGCCGCGCATCGACATGCCGGCCGAGCAGCCTCCGGATCGCTCGGAATTGTCGGACCAAGACCGGCTGGCTCAGGCACCTGAATTGCCGCGAGTTCCGGAGAATCCGTTGCCGTTTTCACTCGGCGACTCCGCGGAGCGCGTAGAGGCCGACCTTGCTGAGCGTGCGCGTGGTGCCGAGGAGCCTCCGGAGCCGGAGCCGGCACCCGAACCGGAGGCGGAACTCGCTCGGGTCCTGCCGCCATCCGATACGGGATTCCGGCCGCCCATCGAGACCCCCCCGGCGATCGCCACCGGGTCATTGGGTGAGGCGCTGCGCGATTTGCAGCGGTACGTGCAGAACGAGACGTTTGATAATCCGCGCGGTGGCGACGACCGCCCAGGTGCGACGATTCAGTTCGACACCAAGGGGGTTGAGTTCGGCCCGTGGCTCAGGCGCTTCGTCGCGCAGGTCCGGCGCAACTGGTTCGTTCCGCAGGCCGCCATGGTATTGAGTGGCCACGTCGTGCTGCAGTTCAACATTCATCGAGACGGATCGATCACGGATATCGCCATCCTGCGACCATCCTCCGTCGATGCGTTCACCAACGCGGCCTACGGTGCCATCGCGACATCGAATCCCACCGCGCCGCTCCCGCCGGAATACCCGTCTGAGCAGGCACTGTTTACGGTGACGTTTTACTACAACGAAGAACCGCTGAATTAGCGGTCACCCGACGCCAAGATGCCAACCAGAGTGCAACAGCTCGGTCTTCTGATCTTGCTCACCGCGCTCATCGTCTACGTTACTATCCGCGTCGGATGGTAGACCGACGTCCAGTTGTGCTTGCGGTCGTCGGTCCGACGGCCTCGGGGAAGAGTGCGCTCGGTCTGTCGTTGGCAGAGCGGTACGGCGGTGAGGTGATCAGCTGCGATTCGACGGCGTCGTACCGCGGCTTTGACATCGGCACGGACAAACCCTCGCTCGACGCGCGCCGCGGCATTCCCCATCACCTGATTGATGTCGCTGATCCTCACGACGTGTACACCGCCGCGCATTTTGCCCGCGATGCGGCCAGAATCATCCGTGAAATTCATGGGCGTGGTCACGTCCCAGTGCTGGTCGGCGGTACCGGCCTGTACTACCGGGCCCTGACGCGCGGCCTGTTTCCCGGTCCCGGCGCCGACGAACACCTGCGGCGTCGGCTGAATCGCGTCGCGGATTTCCGGGGCGTGGAGCGGCTACATAGGATGTTGCGGCGTGCCGATCCCCAGTCCGCCGATCGGATCATGCCGCGGGACCGCAAGCGGATCGTACGGGCCCTTGAGGTGTACGCGACGACGGGTCGGACCCTCACGGATCATTTCAGCGAGACAGCATCGCTCATCGCGGATTGCGAGGTTATCTCGCTTGCGCTTCGGCTACCCTCGACGCTCACGGCCGAGCGCGTGGCGCGAAGGGTCGATGAACAGTTTGCGCGTGGCATCGTGGACGAAGTGCAAGCGCTCCTGACGCGTGGCGTGCCGGCTGACGCGCGGCCGTTTGGCGGATTGGTGTATCGCCAGGTGATGGAAATGATCGACGGTCTGCGTGACGAAGCTGCGACGCGGGCGCTCATCGCGCAGGAGAACCGCCGCTACGCGCGTCGCCAGTTGATCTGGTTCCGCAAAGAACCTACGCTTATCTGGTTTGACGGTCCCGGCGAGCGGCACGATACGCTCATCCGTGTGGAAGGCGCGCTTGCCGCGCGCGGGCTTCGACCGCGAGGAGACGCTTTCTGATGGCTCAGGCGACCGAATCTCTCAGCGCTTCTGCATCGTCGAATGTTCAGGACGTGTTTCTCAACCACGTCCGGCGTGAGCAGCTTGCTGTCACCATTCACCTGATGGATGGGCGCCAGCTTGGTGCGCGTATCAAGAATTGTGATCGCTTTGCCCTGGTCGTTGACGTCGACGGTTGTGATCACATGGTGTTCAAGCACGCCATAGGTTCCATCGCCACTGCAACGTCCGTCGCCAACTATTTCCCGTCTCCACGACTGTGAATCGGGCGGCGGGCGTGCCGCCGTTCGCGCGCGTGCTCGTGATCGTGCTCGACGGTGTCGGTATTGGGGCACTGCCCGATGCCGAGCGATACGGTGATCATGGCAGCGATACGCTAGGCAATATGGCCAAGCGCGTCCCGCTGGCGCTACCGGTCCTGCGTTCGCTCGGACTGGATCGCCTGGTGGCCCTCGGTGGCGCAGTGCCTGGGCCTCCACAAGGGGCGTTCGGACGAATGGCCGAGGCGTCGGCCGGCAAAGATTCTGTCACGGGCCACTGGGAGATGATGGGGGTCGTGTTGGACGAACCCTTTCCAACGTTTCCGTCCGGCTTCCCCACGTCGCTCATCGAGGCATTTGAGCAGCGGATTGGGCGCCGCACGCTGGGAAACGTGGTGGCGTCGGGGACCGATATTATCGAGCGACTGGGGCCCGAGCACTTGCGGACCGGTAAGCCCATCGTCTATACCTCTGCTGACAGCGTGTTCCAGGTTGCGGCGCACGAGGAGGTCATTCCCATTGGGGAGCAGTACCGCATCTGCGAGGCCGCCTTCGATCTCGCCGCGCGGGGGGCTGGTGTAGGCCGAATTATCGCGCGGCCGTTCGTTGGGACCCCTGGCGCGTTCACCCGGACCGCCAATCGGCACGACTACGCACGTGACCCTGTCGACGACACGCTGCTTGACTTGCTGGTACACCGCGGTATCGCGGTCGTGTCGATCGGCAAGGTTGCTGACCTGTTCGCGGGACGCGGCATCACCCGTTCCGTCTCCACCGCAGGCGATGAGGACGGATGCGACAAGCTGTTCACGGTCTTGGCGGACACAGCTGCCGGGCTCATATTCATGAACTTGGTGGACTGCGACGCGGTCTACGGGCACCGGAACGACATCGTTGGCTATGCCGCCAACCTCGAGGAGATCGACGGACAGCTCCTTCATCTTTTGCCATCGTTGGGCGACCGAGACCTGTTGGTGGTGACGGCCGATCACGGCAACGATCCGAGCACACCGAGTACAGACCATTCACGCGAATACGTGCCGCTGTTAGTCACGGGACCGCGTGTTCGAGCCGGGACCGAACTGGGTACGCGAGCCACCTTTGCGGATCTCGGTCAAACCATCGCCCACAACTTCGACGTCGGACCTCTGGCGTGCGGAACTAGCTTTCTGGAGGACATTGTTGCCGAGCATTCGTGAGGGGCTGGAGCGGCGGGAACGGGAAACACTTGCGCAGCAGGCGGCCAAGAGTGCCGACTCAAGGGGGCGCCTTCGAACTGAACCGGAGGATGAGGTGCGCCCGGCGTTTCAACATGACCGAGACCGAATCATTCATTGCAAGGCGTTCCGACGACTGAAGCACAAGACCCAGGTGTTTTTCGCGCCCGCCGGGGACCACTACCGCACGCGGCTCACTCACAGCCTCGAGGTGTCGCAGATCGCGCGCACGATCGCAAAAGTCCTTCGTCTGCACGAGGAACTCACCGAGTCGATTGCGCTCGGGCACGATCTTGGTCATACGCCGTTCGGTCACACCGGCGAGCGAGTGCTCGATCGATTGGTTCCGGGTGGTTTCAACCACTTTGAACAGAGCCTGCGCATCGTCGATGTGCTGGAGAACGATGGTCAGGGGCTCAACCTGACGTGGGAGGTGCGCGACGGTATCGCGCGACACTCAAAGGGCAAGGATGGCGCACCAGTCGGTCTGGACCCGTCCAAGCGGGCAGCCACGCTGGAGGGGCAGATCATGCGGGTGGCCGATCTCATCGCCTACGTCAATCACGACATCGATGATGCGATTCGGGCTGGCATGTTACAGGCCTCAAGCCTGCCCGGATCGGCGGTCGCGGTGCTTGGTGCAACATCCTCTGCGCGCATCGCTCGCATGGTCAAGGATGTCGTGACCGAAACTCAGAGGGCCGGACTCGGCGAGATCTGGATGAGCGAGCCTGTGCTCGAAGCGACCCTCACCATGCGCCGATTTTTGTTTGACGCGGTGTATGAGAACAGCGTCGCGACCACCGAATTCACCAAGGCCACTGGTATCCTGGGCGGACTGTGGGAAAAGGTCCGCGAGCGGCCCGACGAGTTTCTCGACCGCCAGATTCTTGAGACGGAAGGGCTCGACGCTGCCACGCGGGATTTCCTGGCGGGCATGACGGACCGGTTTGCCGTCGCCTTGTACGAGCGCCTGTTCATTCCAAAGCCCTGGATCGGACCGATCTCCAGGAATCAGCTATAATCGGAGGTCGCCTTCGCGAGATGGTCGCAAGGAGGTGGCCGGTGCGACCCGACATCGCAGTCATGCAGCTCGATCTCACTCGCTACCGGCAACCGCTGAATGAGTTTGCTCACATCTTCCAGCCGGAGGAGGTGGCGGACGAGGACGACGCGTACCGGGTCGTGGCGCCGAGTGATCTGGCCTTCCAGATTCACAAGGACAAGCGCAGGTTTCGCCTGGTCGGGACCGTTGCGGCCGAGCTTGAGCTGCCGTGCAGTCGTTGTCTGGAGCCGTTCCGTTTGCCGATCGACGCGGCCTTTGATGTGCGGTATCTGCCCGTCGCCGAGGCCTCCGCGGATGTCGAGCGGGAAGTGGATTCCGAGGATCTGGAGACGAGCTACTACAGGAACGACGAGATTGATTTGAACGAGTTGCTGCGCGAGCAGTTCTACCTGGCGCTGCCAATGAAGCCACTGTGTAGCGAGGATTGCCGGGGACTGTGTGTGCAGTGCGGCACGAACCTGAATACGAATGCCTGCGACTGTGCGCCAGACCGGAACGATTCTCCGTTCGCGGCGCTTAAGGGCTTGGGCCGCAGCCGCGAGTCATCGTAGGCCGTCGGAGATACCAGGTTTTCGAGAATCGAGATTATGCCTAACCCGAAACGCCGACACTCCAAAACGCGTACATCCAAGCGCCGCGCCCACGATGCCCTCACTCCTGTCGCCACGGGGCTGTGCTCGCAGTGCCACGAGCCCAAGGCGCCGCATCGGATCTGTCCGCACTGTGGTTTCTACAGGCAGCGGCAGGTTCGAGCGGTGAACGAAGAGTAATCCCCTGATTTTGTAATCCGCATCGCCGTTGACGCGACGGGGGGCGACCACGAGCTGTCAGCGCTTCGCGACGGAGCTGTGGCGGCAGCGCGGCAGTTCGTTGTGCCGATCGCGCTGGTCCGCCGGATGCCTGGGGCATCGATCCGAAGCGGTGTCAGAACTGGCGGTGAGCGAGCTGTCGGTGCCGTGGTCAGCGCAGGCAACGTAGATGCGACCGTGATGACTGGGTATGGCGCGTTCGGCCAAAATGGCGAACGTCGTGCTGAAGACGAGTGAGGGGCTAGTGGACACGGTGGACGCGCTACTGGGCGACCAACTGCAGGGGACCTTCCCGAGTCAGGTTGGATGCCTGCTGTCTCGCCGGGCTTTCCGACGATTCCACCTGCGCCTGGTCGGTCGTGCCCTCATCCTCCACGGTCACTGGTTCGCGAAAGCCGTGTGCAACGCGATCACGATGACGCAGGGAGTCGCGCCCAGCGACGTCATTGAACGTGTCGAGCGCGAAATCGCGACGTCCGGTGCGACGGACCTATGATCGCGTTCTTGTTTCCTGGCCAGGGAGCCCAGCAAGTCGGGATGGGACAGGCGCTGACGAACGCGTTCCCGGAGGCACGAGCGACGTTCGAGGAGGCCGATGCGGCCTTCGGCGCGGGGGGTATCGGCGCGGAGTCGGGGCACCCCACGTCATTGACCACGCTGTGTTTTGAGGGTCCCGAAGATCAACTGAGACTGACCGAATACACGCAGCCCGCAATCCTGACTGTGAGCATTGCCGCAGCGCGGGTCCTCGCGTCGAGGGGTATCCAACCAGACTTCGTCGCGGGCCATAGCCTGGGTGAGTATTCGGCTAATGTTGTCGCCGGGACATTTACATTCGCCGATGCGGTGGCGACCGTCCGTCTGCGTGGGCGCTATATGCAGGAGGCCGTGCCAGTTGGGCAGGGCGCGATGGCGGCCATTCTTGGTCTCGATGTGGCGGCTGTGCGTCTTGCGTGTGAGGACGCGGCACAGGGCGAGGTGGTGTCCCCAGCCAACATCAACAGCCACGATCAGATCGTGATTGCGGGTTCGGCCGCTGCGGTGGAGCGCGCGGGCGTGCTGGCGAAAGCGCGAGGCGCCAGGCGAGTGATGCCGCTTCCGGTCAGCGCGCCTTTCCACTGCGCCCTGATGAAGCCGGCCGAGGAGCGCTTGGCACCCGTGTTGCGCTCCCTGGTCATTCGGGACCCACGCGTTCCCGTTGCTGCCAACGTGGACGCGCAGCCGAAGAGGGATGGCGGGGAGGCTATCGAGGCGTTGGTACGGCAGGTGTCATGCCCGGTGCGTTGGGAAGAGATTGTCCGGCGCCTTGCGTCGGAAGGCGTCACCACGTATGTTGAGGTGGGTGTGGGTCGCGTGCTCAGCGGGCTCGTCAGGAAAATCCAAAAAGACGCGAAGATAGTAGCCTTCGGATCCCCGGATGACCTCTCTGCCGTGGAGCAGGCTCTGGGGAGTACGACGTGAACGGTTTGCGACTTCGATCTGTGTCCTATGCCCGATCTCTCAGGTAAAGTAGCGGTCGTGACCGGCGCGTCGCGTGGCATTGGCCGCGCGGTGGCTGTCTGCCTCGCCGCCAGAGGCGCGCAGGTCGTCGCGGGGGCGCGTGAGGATCATGCGGCTGCTACCGTGGAAGCGATCCAGCGGGCCGGGGGGCGCGCCGATCTGGTGCCGGTTGATGTCACAGATGCGGCGTCTGTCGCGGCGATGGTGAGCGGTGCGCTTGAGCGCCATGGCCGGATTGACGTGCTGGTGAACAATGCGGGAATCGCGCGCGATCAGCTCTTGATGCGGATGAAGCGGGAGGACTGGGACCAGGTCATCGCCACCAACCTGACCGCCGCGTTCGTGTGCGTGCAGGCGGTGATCAAGGCGATGATAAAGCAGCGCAGTGGCCGTATCATCAATGTGAGTTCGGTGGTGGGCCAATCGGGAAATGCGGGTCAGACCAACTATGCGGCCTCGAAGGCTGGGTTGATCGGATTTTCGAAGGCGCTCGCGCGCGAGGTGGCGTCACGCAACATCACGGTGAATGTGGTGGCTCCCGGTTTGATCGACACGGACATGACTCGGGACCTCACTGAGAAGGCGCAAAACGATTGGGCTGCGCAGGTTCCGCTCGGGCGCCTCGGCTCGGCTGAGGATGTGGCGGGCGCTATTTGTTTTCTGGCCTCGGATGAGGCGTCGTATATTACAGGGCACGTGCTCGCGGTTAACGGTGGGATGTATATGTAGGTACGCGGTGCATGGTGCACCGGGTACGCCAAGGAGGCGTAATGGCCGTCGCAGATAAGGTAAAGAGCATCATCGTGGAGCAACTCGGCGTGGACGAGGAGGGAGTGACGGCGGACGCGTCATTCGTCGACGATTTGGGCGCGGATTCGCTCGACACCGTGGAGCTGGTTATGGCGTTCGAAGAAGAGTTCGGAATCGAGATTCCTGACGAGGATGCCGAAAAAATTACTCGCGTGAAGGAAGCGGTCGACTATGTCGAAGCCCACGCGAATGATAAGAAGGGCTAGCGCGAGTAGTCGCGTCAATAAAAGGGCTACGTAGCCGGAGACGTCGGGGTCTTCGCTGCGAGAGATTCTCTGACGTACCACGGAGGCATCGTGAGCAGGCGGGTTGTCGTTACAGGCATCGGCTTGGTGTCGTCACTTGGAATCGGCACCACCGGAACATGGAATGCGCTGCTGGCGGGCAAGAGCGGCGTAGGGCGGATCACGAAATTCGACACCACTGGATTCGCCGCGCAGATTGCGGCGGAAGTCAAGGGCTTCGATCCGCTGCTGTTCGTCGATAAGAAAGACGTCAAGAAGATGGACGTCTTCATTCAGTACGCTATCGCTGCGTCGCAGTTCGCGATGGACGACTCGAAGGTGGTCGTCGGGGCTGACAATGCCACCGACATCGGTGTCTTCATCGGATCCGGTATCGGTGGGTTCGAGACAATCGAACGAGAGCACAAGGCGCTGCTCGATGGCGGCCCTCGCAGAATCTCGCCGTTCTTTATTCCCTCCGCCATCATCAACCTCGCCTCGGGGCATGTCTCCATCCGATTTGGCGCGAAGGGCCCGAATCTGGCGTCATGCACCGCATGCTCCGCATCGGCGCATGCGATTGGCGATTCGTTCGAGATCATCAGGCGTGGTGATGCTGACGTCATGATCGCTGGCGGCTCCGAAGCAGCCATTACCCCGATGAGTGTCGGCGGATTCGGCGCGATGCGCGCGTTGTCGACACGCAACGATGAGCCCGGGAAAGCATGCCGTCCGTTTGACAAGGACCGCGACGGGTTTATCATCGGCGAAGGCGCAGGCATCGTCGTGCTCGAGGAACTCGAACTGGCGCGGCGCCGCGGCGCACGTATCTACGCGGAGCTCGTCGGCTACGGTATGTCTGCCGACGCGTATCACATCACGGCGCCGTCGGAGGACGGCAATGGCGCCGTGCGGGTGATGCAGCTGGCGTTGAAGAAGGGTGGCATTGGGCCGGAACAGGTCGACTACGTCAATGCGCACGGAACGTCCACGCCCTTCAATGATCGGCTTGAGACGCTGGCCATAAAGCGGTGCTTTGGCGAGCACGCCCGTCGCGTCGCCATTTCGTCGACCAAGTCGATGACGGGTCACCTCCTCGGTGGTGCGGGTGGACTTGAAGCGGGCATCTCAGCCCTGGCGGTCTATCATCAGGCGGTGCCGCCGACGGTGAACCTCGATAATTCGGACCCCGACTGCGACCTCGACTATGTGCCCCATTCGAGCCGCCAGTTGAAGATTCAGTACGCACTCTCGAACTCATTCGGTTTCGGGGGTACCAACGCGGCGCTGCTCTTCAAACGGTACGAGCCGGATCCGGCATGAGGCCAGAGACGTCAGAACTCCCGCCTCCAAGCGCCGAGTCTGGCCGGCCGGCTGAACCCCAGAACCGGGTGCTCGCGCTGTGAAGATCGCGGTGTGTATCAAGCAGGTGCCTACCCGCGAGTGGCAGCCTCGCCTACGTGACGACAAGACTTGGATCCGGGATCAGGATGTCAGCTACGAAATGAACGAGCCGGACGCCTACGCGCTGGAGGAGGCACTGCGCCTTCGAGAGAAGCACGGGGGCGAAGTGGTTGTCTGCTCTGCCGGGCCCGTCCGTGTGCAGCAGGTGCTTCGCGAGGCGCTCGCGCGTGGCGCTGACCGAGCCCTGCACGTGGAAGACGATTCGCTCGCGTCGGCGGACGCCTCTGTTGGCGCCGGCGCCCTGGCTGGGGCGATGGCCGGTGAGCAGTTCGACCTCGTGCTGACCGGGCTGCAGTCCGACGATCAGGGACACGGCCAAACGGGCGTGGTGCTGGCCGAACTCCTGAGCGTCCCGCACTCTACGATCATCATGGAGATTCTTGTCCAGTCGCCTGAGGGCGACGCGCCGTCCACAGGCGGTGCATCGTCCAGGGTACGCGTCAAGCGCGAGCTCGAAGGCGGTTGGTTTCAGTGGTTGACGATGCCGCTGCCTGCGCTGCTGACGATTCAGAGCGGTATCAACCAGCTCCGCTACGCGACACTCAGGGGAATCATGGCCGCCAAGAAAAAGGAAATCCGAAAGGTCCCCCTGGCCGTCGGCCTGATGCCGTCGCAGCAGATCGTATCGCTCGCGTTGCCCACACGGTCCAAGCAAACGCAGATGATCGCCGGCTCGCCATCGGACGCTGCGCGTGAGCTTGTGCGGCGGCTACGGGACGAGGCAAGGGCGCTGTGATCCTCGTAGTCGCTGAACAGCGGGACGGCACGCTGAACCGCGCTACGTGGGAGGCGGTCGTTGTTGCGCAGCAACTCGCTGGTGACGGCGGTGCCGTCTCCGTGGTCGTACTTGGTGCGTCGGTCGACGGCGCGGCGCAGGAACTCGCCGCCGCCGGTGTTGGCGATGTTCTCGTCGTGTCAGATCCGGCCCTCGAGCTGTACACGCCCGATGCGTACGTGATTGCGCTGGCGCGGGTCATCGCATCGACCGCGCCGGAGATCGTGGTGTTCGCACACACGTACCAGACGCGCGACTTTGCGCCTGCGCTGGCGACACGGCTGCGGGCGCCGCTGATAACCGACGTGACGGCCACGGCAGACGCCGGCGACGGTGCGATCTTCACGCGTCCGATGTTCCAGGGCAAGCTGGCTGCCGAGGTGCGGCCGGTCGGTGCGGGTCCTCGCATGGTCACGATTCAGATCGGCGCGTACCGTGCCGATCAGCTCCACAAGGGTGCGACACCATCCCCCGTCACGCCGGTCGCCGTCACCATTGATCGGTCCGCGATTCGCCAAGAGCCTGAGGCGCCGTTTCAGGAGTCGAAGCAGGCGGTCGATTTGAGCCAGGCCACAAGAATCGTGGCGGTCGGGCGCGGCATTAAGTCCCAGGAGCACTTGCCGGTCGCGCAAGCGCTCGCGGACGCGATGGGCGCCGAGCTTGCGGCCTCGCGCCCCATCTGCGACAACGGCTGGCTGCCGATGGAGCGTCAGATTGGTAGTTCCGGCCAAACCGTCGCACCGAAGTTGTATGTGGCGCTCGGCATCTCTGGCGCCATCCAGCACCTGGTTGGCATGAAGGGCTCCCGCACGATTGTGGCCATCAACAAGGATGCTGACGCCCCGATTTTCGAGGTGGCCGACTTCGGTGTGGTCGGAGATCTCTTCGAGATCGTGCCGGCGATCGTCGCTGAACTGGAGAAGGCGTAGGTCATCTCCTCTGGGTGGGTCTGAGGGCCGACCGCCTTATGCGCGGTCGCCCGCGACGAGGTTGTGACGCCGGTTTCCAACACCACAGGCCAAAGACCACCGACCGCATTCCATGACCCGTGAAACACTCGAAGTCGACATCCTGATCGTGGGCGGTGGCCCCGCCGGCCTGTCGGCGTCGATTCGGCTCGCACAGTTGCAGGCTGAGAGCTCTGGTGAGCCGCTCTCAATCGCCGTGCTTGAGAAGTCGCGGGAGGCCGGGGCGCACATGCTGTCTGGTGCCGTCCTCGATCCGTCCACGCTCCGCGACCTGATTCCCGACTTTCGCGAGAAGGGTGCCCCTCTAGCGGCTGAGGTGAGACACGACGACGTATACTTCTTGACCAAGACCTCGCAGGTGGCGTTTCCAGTGATCCCACCGCCGCTCCGCAATCATGGCAATTACATCATTTCGCTGAATCGGTTCGTTCGTTGGCTGACCGAGCAGGCCGAAGGTCTCGGCATCGACTTCTTCACTGGCTTTGCGGGACAGGACGTGCTCATTGACGACGGCCGTGTCGTGGGTGTGCGCACCGGCGACCAAGGGGTCGATCGGCATGGCGAGCAGAAGCCGGCCTTCGAGCCAGGCGTCGACATCATGGCGACAGTCACGATCTTCTGCGACGGCGTGCGCGGCAATCTGACTAAGCAACTGCGGCGCCGCTTTGACCTTGGCCACGGCCGGGAGCCCGAGCAGTTCGCGCTCGGGATCAAGGAGCTCTGGGAGGTGCCAGAGGGCCGACTCGACGCCGGCTCCGTCGTGCATACGATGGGCTACCCGCTCCGGCATGAGGAGTTTGGTGGCGGGTTCATTTATGCCTTGCCGGACCGGCAACTGTCCGTCGGATTCGTGGCCGGCCTCGACTACACAGATCCGTTGTTCGATCCGCACGAGGCGTTCAACCGCTTCAAGCAGCATCCCTTCGTGGCGACGTTGCTTGAGGGGGGCCAGATGCTTCGCTACGGTGCCAAGGCGCTACCGGAGGGCGGATGGAACACCATCCCTACGCTCGTGATGGATGGGGCGCTTATCGCTGGCGACGCGGGCGGGTTTCTCAACTCGATGCGGCTCAAGGGCATTCACCTCGCCATGCGGACTGGCATGCTGGCTGCCGAGTCCGCCTTCGACGCTGCTCGCGCCAGTGACGCGTCCGGGAGCACCCTTGCGGGCTACCAGGGCAAGATCGATCGCAGCTCGGTGAAGGCGGAGTTGTACCCGGTCCGGAACGTGCATCAGGCCTTCAGGCACGGCCTGCTCGCGGGTCTGGTGTTTGCCGGCCTCTCGCTCGTCACACGTGGATGGTGGTTCAAGGATCTGCGGGGCCACACCGGACATGGTCGCATGCAGAGACTCGATGGGCATGGCGGCCGGGAGTCGCGCGGCGGAGCCACCGAGGGTACGGACCGACGCCTGGCCTTCGACAAGGCCACGAGCGTTCATCTGTCAGGCACCGCGCATGACGAGGACCAGCGGGCACACCTGCTGGTGCATACAGAGGTGTGCAGCTCGATCTGCGGCACGGAGTATGGGCACCCATGCACGCGGTTCTGTCCGGCGAATGTGTACGAGATCGTAGAGGAGCCGGAGGGCCCGCGGCTCCAGATCAACGCGTCAAATTGTGTGCACTGCAAGACGTGCGACATCATGGATCCGTATGCAGTCATCACGTGGGTGCCGCCGGAGGGCGGCGGCGGTCCTCAATACAATGGAATGTGAAACGACGGACCACAAGACCGACGTTGGCCAATAGCGAGTGGCAGCTGACCATTGGCGAACGTCGTGGATCAAGCGTGCGCAGGTGGCGGCCATCGCCGGCGTGGGGTATCCGCTCGTCAATGCACTCGGGCACACGCTGCGCTGGCGCGTAGACGGCCTGGAGCACCTCGACGCGATTCGCGCATCTGGTCGCCAGCCAGTCATGGCCTTTTGGCACGGTCGCATCCTGTCGGCGACCTTCTATTTCCGCCGCCGCGGCGTCGTGGTCATCACCAGCGAAAACTTTGACGGCGAGTGGATCGCCCGTATCATCGAGCGCTTCGGCTACGACACCGCGCGCGGCTCGACGTCGCGCGGAGGGATCAGGGCCATGCGGCAGCTCGTGCGCGACATGAAGCTGGGGAGTCCCGCTGGTTTTACGCTGGATGGCCCTCGCGGCCCAGCGCGCGTCGCGCAGCCAGGCGCACTCTGGCTGGCGAGGAAGAGCGGCAACCCTGTGCTGCCATTTCACCTCGAGGCCTCGCGGGCATGGACGCTCGGGAGTTGGGACCAGACGCAGATTCCGCGTCCGTTTAGCACCGTTGCCTTGGTGGTAGGGGCACCTGTCGATGTTCAGGCCGACGCGACCGACGCCGATGTCGAGCGGCACCGGACCGATCTTGAGGCGACGCTTCAGACGCTCGAAGAGCGAGCGATCGCCATGCTAGGCTGAGCGTAGATTCCGGCTAGCGGCTATGGCACTTGGACGCCGTTGGCGTCGTGGTAGTGGCCGTGTTCGGTGGACCAGGTACGCGTCGTGGTTGACGACTCTCCGGTGAACGACGCAAGCCCGGCGATTAACGCCACCAGCACGGCTCCGCCAACCGTAAAGAGCATCACCCGGCTTTGCGTGCCGCCGTCACGATCCTTGGCTTCGCAGCACCGCTTGTACTTTTCGCCGCTGCCGCAGCTGCACAGATCATTTCGTCCAGTTTTAGCCATTGGTCCTTCCTGCTATCGCAAGACTCTACCGCAATTTCTCGCCGGGAGTCCACGGCGGACATAACGGAGTCTGCTGCTGAGTCGCGCGAACTACAATCGTGGCTAGATGACAGACTCCGTGCGCGTGGCCCCTCCGGCAACGGACCTGGCCGTCACACTTCCCGACGATCGACCGGGCATGCTCGCCAAGGCGCTGCAGGCCCTTGGCGCGGCCGGGATCAATCTTGACGGGCACGCCGAGATGAGCGGTGTCGTGCACGTGCTCACACAGAATCTGGAGGCCACGCGGACAGTACTTGAATTTTCCGGCTTCACGGTCGTCGGGGAGCAGCAGGTTGTGCTGGTCACTCCTGAAGACCGGCCAGGCTCGGCGGCCGGCATCTATCGTCGGATCGCAGATGCCAAGGTCAACATCCAGTTCTGCTACTTGGCGACCCGCGACCGGCTTGTCATCGGCGCCGATGATCTCGAGGCACTCCGTGCGGCACTGTCGGACTGATATGGCTTGGCGCCCGCCAGGCACGCCTGGAAAGCGGGTGTAGACCGGTGGCGCTCTCGATCTACACATCCCCGCGCTTCGTCGAGCACCTGACTCCGCCTGGTCATCCCGAGCGCGTCGAGCGAGCGGAGGTAATGCAGGTGGTGGCAACAGAGTTTCGCAGGGGCGGCGGTTCAGTGATCGAGCCCCGCCCGGCCACCGACGCCGAACTCGGCCGGATTCACGACCAGGCGTACCTGGACCGGATTCGAGACACGGCCGGCCGTGCGACCGCGCTCGATCCAGACACCTTCACATCTCCAGACACCTATGACGTGGCCCTTCTGGCAGCTGGCGCCGTGCTCTCTGGCGTGGATCACGTACTCGACGCCGGGCGAGGTGCGCGAGCCCTGGCGATGGTGCGTCCCCCCGGCCACCACGCCGAGCGGGACCGCGCCATGGGGTTTTGTCTTTTCAACAATGTGGCGGTCGGTGCGGCGCACGCGCGCGCCCGCGGACTCGCGCGGGTGGCGATCGTCGACTACGACGTGCACCACGGCAACGGTACGCAGCAGGCTTTCTACGACGACCCAGGGGTGCTCTTTATCTCGTCACACCAGTTTCCCTACTATCCGGGAACCGGCGCGGCAGGAGAGATCGGGTCCGGCGTCAGGGATCACGGTCGCAGTGGGGTGGGCTTTACGGCAAATTTTCCGCTTGAAGCTGGCGCGACCGATGCGGACTACGAGCGCGTCTATGGCGTTGTGGTCGGGATACTTCGGCAGTTCCAGCCCGAATTGATCTTGCTGTCGGCGGGCTTCGATGCCCACGGCGATGATCCGCTGGGAGGGATGCGCCTTACCGCGCCGCAGTTCGGACGTCTGACCGCACTGGTCGCTGTGGTGGCCGACGAGTGCTGCCAAGGGCGACTCGTGGCGGTGACGGAAGGCGGCTACGACCTCGAGGCCATCGCTGCATCGCTCCGTAGCGTCGTTGGCGTGCTCGATGGAACGACCGCGCTCGCCGATTTGCCCGCGCCCGCGGCAGACACCCGCCGCGCCGAGGTCTCGATTGCTGCCGCGCGATCCCATCTCGGCAGGTTCTGGACGATATAATCGCTCTCTCGGCCGTTAATCCCGTCGCTGACCCCACGCTGTGCACTCAGTACCATGGACTACCACCCGCGAGAACTAGATCAAAAGTGGCAGCAGCACTGGGCTGAATCCCGCGCCTTCGAGGTCAGCGTCGATCCTGCGCGACCAAAGTTTTACTGCCTCGAAATGTTCGCGTACCCATCGGGGCATGCGCACGTCGGCCACGTCCGCAACTACATCATCGGCGACGTGATGGCGCGAACCAAGCGCATGCGCGGCTACAACGTATTGCATCCATTCGGGTGGGACGCCTTCGGCCTGCCAGCCGAAAATGCCGCGATTAAGGGTGGGATCCACCCGGAGGCCTCCACTCGCGGCAACATCGCGCACATGAAAGGACAGTTGCAGCGGCTCGGCATCAGCTATGGGTGGGAACGGGAGCTGGCGACGTGCGATCCCGAGTACTACAAGTGGAATCAGTGGCTCTTCATAAGGATGTTCGAGCGTGGTCTGGCGTACCGCCGGCGCTCCTCAGTCAATTGGTGCCCGAGCTGCAACACGGTCCTCGCTAACGAACAGGTGGTCGACGGTGGTTGCTGGCGTTGTGGTTCCCCGGTCGAGATACGCGACCTCGAACAATGGTTCTTCCGTATCACCGCGTTTGCCGACGAATTGCTAGATGGTGCTTCTGGTCTCTCGGGCTGGCCCGAGAAGGTCCTGACGATGCAGCGGAACTGGATTGGACGATCGGAAGGGGCGCGCGTGAGGTTCCCGATGGAGGGGGCAGCGGTGTCGGGCGCTGAGGCCGAGTCGATCGAGGTGTTCACGACACGCATCGACACGATTTACGGCGCGACGTTCGTGTTGCTCGCGCCCGAGCACGCGCTGGTCGCCGACCTGGCGGCAAGGTCGAAGAACCCAGCGTCATTGAGCCAGCAGGCACAGGCGTTTCGCGCGCAGGATCGCGCGGCGCGGATGAGCGGTGAGATCGAGAAGCAGGGCTTCGACACCGGCTTCCGCGCGATAAATCCCTTCACCAACGAGCCGGTTCCGGTCTGGGTCGCCAACTTTGTCCTCGGGGACTACGGCACAGGCGCCGTGATGGCCGTGCCGGCGCACGACGAGCGCGATTTCGAGTTTGCCAGGAAGTTCGAGTTACCGATCCGTGTCGTTGTGACGCCCGATGGCCACGCGGTGCCGCCAGAAGTGCTGACCGAGGCGGTTGACGCCTACGGTACGCTGGTCGAATCCGGGGACTACTCTGGGCTCCCGTCGGCCGAGGCACAGCGGCGCATGATCGCTGAGGCCGAGCAGCGTGGCGTAGGTGAGGGCACGGTGCAATTTCGGCTGAAGGACTGGGGTATCTCGCGCCAGCGGTACTGGGGCACACCCATCCCGATGATCCATTGCGAGAAGGACGGCATCGTTCCTGTGCCGGACGACCAGCTCCCCGTGGAGTTGCCGATGGTCGCCGAGTTCACCGGGCGCGGTGATTCGCCGCTGGGCCAGGTGGCAGCGTTCGTCAATGTGTCGTGTCCGACATGCGGCGGTCCAGCGAGGCGTGAGACCGACACGATGGACACGTTCGTCGACTCGTCCTGGTACTTCTACCGGTTTGCCGATCCGCGTAACAACGCCATGCCGTTCGACCCGGCGGCCGTGAAGTACTGGCTGCCGGTGGATTTCTATAGCGGCGGTGTTGAGCACGCGATCCTGCACCTGATTTACTCGCGTTTCTTCGCACGGGTGTTCCGAGACCTCGGTCTGGTCGAGCACAGCGAGCCGTTTACACAGTTGTTGACGCAGGGCATGGTGCTCAAGGACGGCGCCGTGATGTCGAAATCCAGAGGCAACGTCGTCGATCCGGACGCGATGATCGGGAAGTACGGTGCCGACGCACTTCGGCTCTACGTGATGTTCGTGGCGCCACCCGAGAGAGAAGTGGAGTGGAACGACTCCGGCCTGGAGGGGAGTTTCCGCTTTCTCGCGCGGGTTTGGCGTCTGGTCGATCACTGGCGCACGATGATCGCTGGAGGCGGGACCGGCAGCCTCGACGCCAGCGGGTCGCTGAATCCCGCTGAGCGGTCCGTGCGTCGCAAGACACATGACACGATCCGCCGCGTCACGGTCGACATCGAGGAGCGCCAGCAGCTCAACACGGCGATCTCCGCGATGATGGAGCTGGTCAACGATCTGTACGCCTTCAGCGAGCAGACAGGCACCGGTGCCGCGGGGCGACGTGGTCCCGAGGGCGAGGGCGGTGTTGTGGCTGCGGGCGGCCCGGAACGCCGCGAGACGATCTTCGTGATGCGAGAGGCGCTGAGGGCGCTGATTCGTCTCCTCGCGCCCTTTGCACCGCATGTCGCAGAAGAAATGTGGGAACGCCTGGGCCACGAGGCGGGCATGGCGGGGGCGACGTGGCCGGCGTACGACGCCAGCGTGGCGAAGGCCGACGAAATCGTGGTGCCGGTGCAGATCAACGGCAAGGTGCGGGGCCGTCTGACGGTATCGGCCGAGATCTCCGAGCAGGAGCTTGAGCGACTGGCGCTGGCCGATCCGACGATCCAGGGCTACACCACGGGAAAAACGGTGAAGAAGGTCGTTGTGGCGAAGGGCAGGCTCGTGTCGGTCGTGGTTCAATAGGTTCCGATGGCAGGGTTCAAGGCAATCATCCGATGAGGATCACGGGGGGCGCCCTGTCGATACTCCTGTGTATTGGCATCGCGGCGCCCGGATGTGGGTACGCGCTGTCCGGGCGCGGGACCTTCCTGCCTGAATACATCAACGTCGTCGGCATCCCACAGTTGGCCAACAACAGCACGTTCTTTCTGGTGGAGCAGACGCTCACTGAGAAGATCCGGACCGCATTCATTGGGCGCGGACGGTACAGCGTGATTCCCGCGCCCGAGGGTGCCGACGCCGTGGTCACAGGCGCAGTCACGTCGATCTCGGTGCAGCCGGTAGGTTTTACGGATCAGCAGTTGGCGTCGCGCTATCTCTTTACGCTGACGATGCGGGTGGAGTTCACCGACGCGCGGACCAGCGAAGTGCTCTGGTCAAATGCGGCACTGACGTTTCGAGAGGAGTACGAACTCACGACCCGCAGCGACCAGGCGCTGGAGGGCGCGACCTTTCTGAGCCAGGAACGCAGTTCCTTCGATCGGATTGCCGATGATGTGGCCAGCACGGTCGTGACGGCGATTGTCGAGGCGTTTTAGACCGTCTCTGAGCCTCCGCTACATTCGTCACAGCCACCACGTTGGCCTCGTCCGCCGGCCGGCCCCGCACGGCGGGACATCGACCTCCACTCGAACCCTGCCGCTCTCGCTGCGGGTAGTGCCTACCGTGAACGCCAGCCATCGCGGCATACACCAGCGTTGCCAACTCACTCGTCACGGATCGCGCCGACCGAACTCGCGGCGAGGCGTTTGGCGCGCAGCCAACGTGCCTGACAATGCACCGCATATTCGCGTGCTAGGATGCGCTCGTACAGAGCCTTAACGTGGATGGACGATGACTTCTCTGGTCGTGGCTGCTTGCGAGTGTCACTGGTTGGTGTGGTCTAGTTCATAAGTTGTTAGAGCCCATTGTCGTTGAATGACGGAGGTCACAATGAGCACTCAGGTCACAGATGATGTCGTCTCCGCCGTCCTCAGCGCGCTCGCCAAGCCTGAGTTCAAGTGGAGAACGATCGCTGGCGTAACCGCAGAGACAGGATTGCCGAGAGAATCGGTAATCCGGGCCCTTGCCGCCGCGTCGGACAAGGTCGTCAGGTCTTCAGTGCCGTCAGCCGACGGCCAGGATCTGTACACGACGAGGCAGCACTTTCGGGAGAAGGCGTCCCTGATCGAAAAGCTACGGGGTGCATTCAAGAATCGAGCTGAGTGAGGGGAGCCATATCCGGGACATCAGAGATACTTATCGCGCCGGTTATCCTTGCTGCGATCGGCGGCCTTGTCGTCAACGTGCTCGGCTTGATCGAACTGCAGCACGTCCCGAAGGACCGGTGGCCAGACCTTGGCGATTCCTTGTACTGGCTGCCGTTTATTGCGTGGCCCCTCCTCGGGGGCCTTGTAGGGTACTTATACAACGACAGCGCGGTCCCTCTCGGGAAGCTTGTTTCCTTTCACCTTGGAATATCATCTCCTCTGATTCTCAGGACGATGGCCAATATCCTTCCCGCGCAAGCACGAGAACCTCTCCCCCCTGGAGCGTAAATTGTGGCTCTAGCGACACATTGCAATCGAGGGTCTCGAACGGGCGCGGTCGAATCTGATCGCTTGCCAGACAGAGACTCAAGTTCGTGTCGATCTCGGGAAAGGTGACTCACATGAAACGATACGCGCTGGCGTTGCTGATCATTCTGTTGCCGTCGGTTGTCGGGGCCCAGACGAACGCTGCCGCGCAGGCTGCTCGTCTCTGGCGCCAGCAGCACGAACGCGGCATCATGGACGAGTTCGTCGCGCTTCTGTCCATTCCCAATGTCACGCGCGATCGCGAGAACATTCAGCGCAACGCGGAGGCCATCGTGGCCATGATGGAACAGCGAGATATTGCGGCGCACCTGGTGTCGGTACCCGGGGGCAACCCGATCGTGTTCGGTGAAATTCGCACGCCGGGCGCTACGCGCACGATCGGCTTTTACGCGCATTACGACGGTCAGCCGCTCGACCCCACTGAGTGGGCCTCACCGCCATTCGAACCGACGCTGCGTGAAAAGCCGGTGGAAGACGGCGGGCGCGTGGTCCCACTACCTCCATCGGGCGGAATCTTCGACCCTGAGTGGAGGCTGTACGCTCGCGGGGCGGCCGATGACAAGGCGCCGATCGTTGCCCTCATGACCGCGATCGACGCCATCCGTGCCGCGGGCATCGCGTTCGAGGCCAATATCAAATTCGCATTCGAAGGTGAGGAAGAGGCGGGACCGGTAAACCTTGAAAAGACGTTGGCAGCAAACAGGGACCTCTTTGCGGGGGATCTCTGGCTGATGTGCGACGCACCGCTCTATCAGACACGGCAGCAGTCGATCGTATTCGGCGCACGCGGCGTGACGCCGGTTGACATCACGGTGTACGGACCGCGTGTCGAGCTACACAGCGGACACTACGGTAACTGGGCGCCCAATCCGGCCATGTCGCTCGCACGGCTGCTGACGTCCATGAAGGATGACAACGGCCGCGTGCTCGTCGACCACTTCTACGACGACGTCGAACCGCTTGGGCCGGTGGAACAGCAGGCGCTCGACGAAGCGCCCGTGATCGACGCGGATCTGATGCGTCAGTTGTGGCTCGGTTCCACCGACGGCGGACCGCGCACCCTCAATGAACTGATCACGGCCCCATCACTCAACATTCGCGGCATGGCCAGCTCGCGCACCGGCGCGCTGGCGTCAAACGTGATTCCGGCTTCGGCGACGGTGACCATCGATATCAGGATGGTGAAGGGCATGGACGGCCGCAAGACCGGCCAGCAGGTCGTGGATCACATCCGCACTCAGGGCTTCCACGTGGTCGACCACGAGCCCACGGCCGACGAGCGCCGCGCGCACCCGCGCGTGGCGAAAGTCGTCATCGGTCGGCCAGGGGTCGGCTCGCGTACGCCGATGGATTTGCCCATTTCTCAGGAAGTGATCCGAACCGTCGAAAGTGTCCGCGGCCGTACCGTGAAGCTGCCCACGATGGGCGGGGGCCTGCCGCTTGAGGCCATCGAACGCCCGCTTGGCGCGCCAACGATCGTGATACCGATCGGGAATCACGATAACAACCAGCACCGTTTCGATGAGAACCTCAGGATCCAAAACCTGTGGAATGGAATCGAATTGATGGCGGCTCTCCTGACGATGTAGGACGTGTCGCCGTGACCACATCAGCTATTCAACGCCTGGCTCCCGTAGCGATCGAAGGTCATCAGTCCTCCCGTGGAGGCGGTCCCGACCACCCGATGCGCGAGGCTACGCGGCGAGCGGCTGGACTGCAGGCCGGTGGGTGGGCCAAGGAACTTCGCAGCCGCGTCGAGGGCTACTTCGATGACCTTGCGAGTGAGTGGCACACCCGGGGGTCTCCACAGCGTACGGCCGTCGTGACGGATGCACTCGTGCGCGGACTCGACCCGATGGTCCCATCCGTCGGGCTTGTCCTGGAGGTTGGCAGCGGCATCGGCAGCTACTCGAATCTGCTCGCGGCACGCTTCGTGACGGTTCTGGCCGTCGACCTCTCGCGAGCCATGTTGCAACAGGCGCCGGTTGGACCCGCCCGTCGGGTGCAGGCCGACGGCGCCACGCTACCGGTAGGTGATGGATCTGCGGCGGCAATCGTACTGATCAACGTCTTCCTGTTTCCGACCGAAGTCGAACGCGTGCTGTCACCGGAGGGCGTCTTGGTCTGGGTCAATACCAGCGGCGAGAACACGCCCATCTATCTCTCGGTCGATGATCTGGTCGCGGCTCTGCCGGGCGAGTGGACGGGCAAGTCGAGCAGCGCCGGCGAGGGCCACTGGTGTGTGCTTCGGCGAGCGTGAGCCGCGTCTGCGCAACTCGCTAGACCATTCGCTCGGTCGCGTCGACGCTGACACGCTCGTGATCGAGACGGCGAACGACTCCGCAGGTGTGCTGAAACACTGGGTCCAGCAACGCCGCCGTCCGACGCAGGGGCTGCTAGCAGCCCATGGCGAAGGATCCGCGTGGCACCTCACGCGGATTTCACGAGCCAGGCACTTCTGAAATCCGCGCTAGACGAGTGAGGCGCCCCGCGCGGATTCTGTTCGGTCGTGGCAGACCTGCGGAAGCCGCGCTCCCGGACAAGGCGCGACGACCGAGAATCCCGCCTGTATGTGAGGGGGGAGCAACACTGGCCGAGAAGATGCACGCTGGTCGAATGCCGACTGACTTTCACCACGGGCTGCTAGCCCCGCCGAATCTTCGACGCGGTAAAGTGCACCTGAATCCGATGGACCACCTTCTGTCGGCAGGTGATGGCGCCGGTCGTCAGGTCGAACCGCTGCGGCACTTCCTGAATGTCCTTGTCCACCGCGGCGTTGAAGCCGCGCTCCGAGAACACGTCGATGAGCATCGGAACGGCTCCAGGCTTCTCGAAGATCGCGTCCTCCGAATTGACGTGCGCCACTCCCGACAAGGCGTGGCGTCTGATGGTCGGCATGAATTTCGTGTTGATCAGCTCGACGATCTCGCTCAGCAGCTCCGTGTGCTCGATCTCGTAGCTGTCTAGTCGCCTGACCAGCTCCTGTCGTGCGTGCACCGCGATTTCCGCCGACAGCGGAATGGTGCGTAGCCGCTGAAATGTGCTGGGGTCGAGCTCGAGCGAGCTCTGGTACTGCAGCTCCTCGAGGATGTTGGCCTGCACGTCCTCGATCGAGCCATTGGCGTCGACGAAGTGATAGTGGTACAGCTGCTTCAAGGAGGTGAGCGCGGCCCAGGTCTGCTCCTTAAAGACTCGGTAGCGGCGGCGGACGAGATCTTCCGACAGGTCCGTGGACCGAAGCTCGATCGCCGTCCCCACCCCGGTCTCGGCTACCTCCTTGTTGTGCTCGGCGCTCTTGTGTCCCCGACTCAGCTGGCGGGCGAGGCTCGTGTTCTCGCTGACGAACAGGACCATGGCGTGAATCGTCGGTCTCCGGAAGTGCATCGCTAGGGGTGTGCTCGCGAACTCGCTGTGCAACTGCTCGATCCGGTCCACGAGGAGCTTCAGGCATTCCACTTGCACGGGCGTGCGGGGAAAGCCGTCGAGCACCACGCCGTCGCGGTAGATCGGCTTCAAGAGTTCGCGGAGGAGGGCCGACACCGCTTCCGTGTCGCCGACCATCCCTCCTTGGGCCTTCAGCTTCTCCATTTCTGGCGTCGTCAGGAGCTCGCTCATCACAATGGGGGGGCAGGTCAGTCCGCGTGCCTCCATGATGAACTGCGTCTGTGTGCCCTTCCCGGCGCCCGGTGCCCCGCCGAGCAGGATGATCTCTTTCGGAAAACAGAGATGTTCACGCCCGACGTCAGCTTCGAGGGCGTCCCAGATCGGCGTGAAGATGACGCGGACGTCCTTGACCTCGAGGTCAAGGGCCCTTGGTGCGTTACGGTCGGGTGCGGACGAGGACATGCAGTGACTCCTTAAGACCTGTCCATTGTGTCAGCAGTCCAGGCAGCGTGGCGAGCGTCCCTCTGATGCCGACGACCTCACTCGCGCAATTCACCAGATGGTTTTGCCCAGACCACACGCGTGCCACAGTCAGCAGGAGCCACGATTTGGCGTATTCGACGTACATGCGACGCTGGCAGGCGGAACGTCCCGTCCGGACGTTGTGTGACGAATCGCGTTTTGACGTGACAGTGCCCCTTCGACCCTCTGAGCCCAGAGACAGTTCAATTCTTGCTGGTGCAATATCGCGCTGCTTCGCGCAATGTGGGATCAATGAGTGCGGCCGGGGATCAGGAGGAAAGAGTATGCGGCTGAAGTCTGTACTTCCGGCGGCTGTTGCTTCCCTAGTGCCCGCCGCGTTGCTCGCCCTGGTGTTCGTGCCGACGATGGCGGTATCGGCGGTGGCCCAGGAATGGACGGGCTATCAGCGTAGTCAACGGGGATTTCGGATCCCTTTTCCGGGTCAGCCAACGGTGACGGAGACGAGGTGGAAGTCGGAATTCGACCTCGTGTTGCCAGCCTGCGTATACAGCGCCGAGCGGGGCAGGAGCGTTGCTCGCTGACCCCCGTCGACTATGGTGGCATCAATCCGCAAGGCATCGAGCACGTCAAGACCTGCGCGGCTGGCGCCGAATCTTGCTTTGGAAGCGTCCTTTCCGGCCCAGTCTACTGGACGCATGATGTGCGAGGAGCCCTGATTTATGCCACGTTCCGGTTCCTTGAACGGGGCGCCACGGTGACGCGGCACCTGTGGAACCATCAGGATCTCATTGGAGGACAAGAGCTCCAGCTCGCCAATAACGCCGATCAATCCCGAACCATGGTCTTCATCCCCATGCACGAGATGAAGCTCTACCTCCTTGAGGGAAGGGTGCCAGAGGGATATCCTCCATCAGCCTTGTTCCAGAATGCGAGGGGGTGGCTCGACGCAGACGGGGCCCGGATTCGCTATCAGACCATCTGCTCAACCATTACTACGGTCTGAAGCAGTACCCGCTGCCGACACGTGGCGGCGGCGGTCGTGGCGGAGGTGTCGCCCAGCCCTGACCTGCGGTTCGGGTGCCCTTGGATAAACGTTGGCCCGTCGCGATCTCGAAGGTTTGGAAGCTTCGCAACGACACCTATCGTACCGATTGTTCTCGGGGTGGCGGTAATGTTTACGAGCGTGCTGGCGCAGGGCCGCGGCGCGTGCCGGAACAGAAGGCTCACACTTGTTCCAGCGTCGCGAAGCCAGACTCCCACCACCGACTGCGATGGTCAACTCAGAGGTGGGCGCTCAGGGATGGACCTCTCTCCGTGCGCGCGCGATATGATCTTGGCTTGTGCCCTCCTTAACCCCGACCGTGCTCCGGATGCAGATTGCTGCTGGAGACACCGCGCCGCTCTACGCCCTCGTCGGCGAAGATGACGTGGAGAAGTCCGCCGTCGCCGGTGAGTTTGCCAGCATGGTGGAAGAAGGCCTTCACGCCTTCAATGTCGACCGGCTCTACGGCGGGGAGATGAAGGTGGCTGATCTGGTGGACGCAACCGCCACGCTTCCGATGATGGCGCCACGTCGGATCGTCGTCGTGTTGAACGCCGAGAGATTGTTGATCCCCAAGCGTGAATCCAAGGCGGCCGAGGCTGAGCAGGAGCGGCTCGAGGTGTTTTTGAAGGCGCCGCCCTCCCATGCGACGACGGTGTTCGTCTGCGGGGCTGTCGATCAGCGCCGCCGCGCCGTGAAGCTGCTGATGAAGGAAGCGCACGTGGTCGATTGCGGGACGATTGGCGACGAGCGCGATGCCGAACGATGGGTGAAGGCGCGTGCCGGCGCCCTGGGCGTCTCGCTGGAGGCCGCCGCCGTCACGGCGCTGGTCCAGCGCGCGGGTCTCGACATCGTCAGGTTGCGCGGCGGGCTCGAGCGACTCGCGCTGTACGCAGTGGGACAGCCGCTCATCGCCGCCGCGGACGTGCGGCAGGTCGTGCCGGCTGGCCCAGAGGCACAGGCGGATTTCGGCATTGCCAATGCGATAAAGCGTAACGATGCGGCGACTGCCTTGAGGGAATTGGGTCTGGCTCTCGACGCCGGTGCCATGCCGGTGATGCTGATGGGACAGCTCAGATGGGTCGCCGAGCAGCTGCCGGCACCGCGACTCACCCGTGCGATCGAGGCGCTATTTCGAACCGACCTCGCGCTCAAGTCATCTGGCGGGGAGCCGCGTGTCCTGCTCGAGCGGTTGGTGATGCAGCTGTGCGAGGGGCGAAACGAAATGCGACGGACCTGACGCTGTCAGCTCAAGCGTCTCAGTCTAGACGCCCTATGCGGATATTCTGACGATTCCCGCACTCAGTCGCGATTTGTAGCGGCTCGCGGTGTTGGTATGGATGATGCCCTTGGTAGCCATCTTGTCCACGATTGACACGGTCTTGCCGAGTGCAGCCTTCGCGCTGGTCACGTCCTTGGCGTCAAGCGACGCGTGCATAGACTTGAGAACGCTGCGGAGCTTGGACCGGAGCTGACGGTTGTGCTCCCGGCGCTTGATGTTCTGTCGGTGTGCCTTGAGGGCTGATTTTGTACGGTTTGCCATGAATCAACTATTCTAACTCAGGGTTCGACAATCTGGTACGCTCCGGATGCCGGCCGCTCGGTGGAGTACCGGACAACCGGTTCCCCATCGATAATTTCCAAGGTTTTGTAGACGATCCGCTTGCCCGACACGGGGGCGCCGCCGTTGTCGGTCTCGGTGGAGCCCACCTTTCGAACGTAGTCCTGCGTCTCCTTGTAGGGGGGCACCTGACCGCCGTAGCGATCGACCGCGCTCGATCCTGCGTTGTAGGCGGCCAGCGCGAGTGTCTCGTCGCCGTCGTATCGGTCCAGGAGTTGGCGCAGGTAGGTGGTGCCGCCACGGATGTTCTCGGTGGGGTCGTACGGGCGGCGTACGCCCAGGGCACGGGCTGTCGCGGGCATCAATTGCATAAGGCCCATCGCGCCCTTCGGCGACGTCGCGCCTGGGGCGAACCCTGATTCCACCTGGATGACTGCCCGAACCAGATCGGGGCGCAGACCATGCCTGGCCGCGTACTCCTGGACGAGCGGCTCAAACGGCTCATGCGCCACATTCGGCGTCGCGGGTCGGGTCACGCGGAAGGTCGGTGCATCGGGGACCGCGTAGGTGACGGCTGCCATGTCGGGCTGCCGGTCCGACAGGACTAGATTGCCGCCGACGTCGCGCCATACATAGATCTGTGCGTTCGCCTGGCTTGGCCAGACGAGGGCGGCAGTGGCGGCGATGAGTAGTATTTGAAGAAACATGCGTCGAAGTACGGGCTGCAGGAGCTTACCGTACGCGTCCTGTCCAGGGCTCTTGCCGTGTATCGGATCGACTGACGCCGCCCGTTACGACTGCTGGGGTTCTGTACACCCAATAACCGGATGTGTGCTCCCACTGGAGCAGAGACCGAGAGTAGAATGACGGCCATGAAGAGACGAGACTTTCTCAGGTCGTCGGCCATCGCTGGGGCCGGCGTGCTGGCGACGAGCGCCGGTGCGTCGCCCGTGAGCGCGCGTCAGCAGGGAGCGTCGGCGGTGCCTGCTGGTGGGCCAATCCGCATATTCATGGGTGGGTACGGCCCGGCCACGACCGGCTTCAGTCTGGCACTCAAGCAGATCGGCGACCGCGTGATGGCAAGGTTTCCCGGCGATGTAGACGTGAAATACGTCTACAACATCCTCGATCTCGGCTACCGCGGCGAAGACATCATGTGGCTCGTCGAGAGCGGCGTGCTGACGCTCGGCTATCAATCCAGCAGCTATCTGACTGAGCGAGTGCCCGATCTGGGTATCGTCGATCTGCCGTTTCTCTTTCCGGACGTCGCAGCGGCGCGATCCGCCATGGACGGGCCTCTGGGTCAGACGCTGGCCGCGCGCATCGAAGCAGGGATGAACTATCGGATCCTCGGTTGGTTCGAAAACGGTTTCCGGCATGTCTCCAACAAGTTGAGGCCGGTGCGTACTCCAGCTGATCTGCAGGGGATGGCGATTCGTGTGCTGCCCAGCAGGGTACAGGCCCGCACGTTCGAACTACTGGGCGCGGAGCCAAGGATCATGGATCTGTCCGAAGCGATCGCCGAAGTCATAGCAGGCACACTGGACGCACAGGAGAATCCGTTTTTCAACACGGTGACCTACGGTGTCCACAACTTCCACCGCTTTCACACTGCCACGAATCATTTCTATATCTCGCGTCCGATCTTCTTTCACCGGCCGACGTTTGACGCGTGGCCGACGGAGCTGCAGGAGGAAATGCGCGCGGCCGTGACCGAGGCCGTGGCGGCCCAGCGCGATCTGCACGAGCAGGAAGAGCAAGACTCGCAGGTGGACATCCGCGCTGCCGGCGGCGAGATCATCGAGCTCACCGCCGAGCAGCATCAGGCGTTTGTGGAGGCGGTGACGCCGATCTACGGCGAGGCCAGAGCCGAATACAGTGACGAGTTGTTGTCGTTAGTGAGTTTCTAGGACGAGTGCCAGCACCGTCCAGGCGGCCCCGCCTGCAGCCACGCGCGGCCGGGCTCTACGATGACGATGCTGTCAGCAGTCCTTTGATCACGTCACCGGCAGCGGCGAGCATCTCACCGATTTTCGCCGGTTCCTTGCCACCCGCCTCCGCGAAGTCCGGCCGCCCACCTCCGCGGCCTCCGACGATCGGCGCGATCTCCCTCACGACCTGCCCGGCGGGCACCTTCTTGGTCAGATCGGCCGTGACGCCGACAACCACCGTCACCTTGCCGTCCGACGGAGAGGCCAGAATCACAACGCCGCTCTTGATGCGCGAGCGGTGCTGATCGACCAGCACGCGGAGGCCGTCCTTGTCGAGTCCGGAGACTTCGCGCGCGACGAATTTCACTCCGGCGACCTCGATGACGTCGTCTGACGGCCCGCCGACGCCTCCGCCCATTGCCGCTTTCATCCGGAGCTGCTGATTGTCACGTTCACTCCGCTTTTTGTCGGCGTGCACCTTCAGGACCGTGTCGATCGCTCTGACGGCCTGGAGTTTGGCCTCCTTGTACAGATCGGGCTCTTCAAATGCGGCACGTAGTCCGGCAAGAGAGGGAGGTTCCTGAGCCGTCATCACAGCCGAAAGCAACGCCTCAAAGAGCCGGCGCTGCAACTGCGCCCGTTCGACGGCCACCATGCCTGTCACGGCCTCGATCCGTCGTACCCCTGCCGACACTCCGCCCTCCGACACGATCGCAAATGATCCGATATCGCCGGTCGACCGGACATGCGTGCCGCCGCACAGCTCCACACTGCAGCCGGGAATAGTGACGACGCGCACACTGTCGCCGTACTTTTCTCCGAAGAGCGCGGTGGCGCCGCCGGCGATCGCCTCCTGCGTATCCTGGACCTCGGTCCCCACCGGGATGTTCTCGATCACGCGGGCATTCACGATTCGTTCAATCTCGAGCAGTTGCTCGGGTGTGACAGCGCCCACGTGTGCAAAGTCGAAGCGGAGCCGATCCGACGTGACCAGTGATCCGGCCTGCTTGACGTGGGGTCCGAGTACCTGACGGAGCGCCGCCTGGAGCAAATGCGTAGCGGTATGGTGCCGACGCGTGGCGTCGCGCACTGAGGTATCGACCTTGGCGGTCACAGGATCGCGATGGTGCAACACCCCGTTCGTGACCCTGACGACGTGAAAGCGCGGCATGCCGGCGGGCCCCTTCACGACGTCGCCGACCGCGGCTTCGCCGGCAGGCGCGGCCAAGCTGCCTGTATCTGAAACCTGGCCACCTGACTGCAGATAGAACGGCGTCTCAGCCAGCGCGACAAGCCCCTCGTCTCCCTCGCGCAGTTGCTCAACGGCTCGCCGATCGTTGTCGAGCAGCTCAACGATCGGTGCTTCCAGCGCCGTGACGTCGTACCCGTGGAACACGTCGGGCATCGGCGCGACGTCTGGGCGGATCTGCCACGCTGTCACCTCGTCACTGGCGGCGCTGCCGAACTTGCTCTTGGCGCGGGCCTTCTGACGCTGGACGTCCATGGCTGCGTCAAACCCTTCGCTGTCGAGCGTGAGCGCACGCTCCTCAACCATGTCCTCGATGAAATCACGGGGCAGACCAAACGTGTCGTAGAGGCGAAACGCGGCATCGCCTCCCACGACGTGATCGCCGGCCGCAGCCTGATCCAGTACTTCCTCCAGTCGAGGCAGTCCGCTGGCGAGCACCGCGTCGAACCGTTCTTCCTCGCTGCGGACGACGCGCGCGACGGCATCACGCTGCGTCGTGAGCTCGGGATACGCGTGGCCAAATTCATCGACAACCGTGTGTGCCAGGAGATGAAGGGGTCGCTCAAGCCCGAGCTTCTGCCCGTGACGCATTGCGCGTCGCATGATCTTTCGCAGTACATATCCGCGCCCCTCGTTCGAGGGAACGACGCCATCAGCGATGAGAAAGGTTGTCGCTCGAATGTGGTCCGCGATCACCCGCATGGAAGTGTCAACGGCCTTCGCGCGCTCAAGCGGAGACGCGTCTTTAGATGCAGCCTGGACTCCAGGCATAGGCGGAAGACCCTTGGTCGCGCCGTACATCAAACCAGCAAGTTCACCTATCCGGTCAAGAATTGGCGTAAAGAGGTCCGTGTCGTAGTTCGACAGATGGCCCTGCAGGACGGCCGTAATTCGTTCCAGGCCCATGCCGGTGTCGATCGACGGCGCAGGTAGGGGTTGGAGCACCCCATCAGCCTGGCGGTCGAACTCCATGAACACGTTGTTCCAGATCTCGATATAGCGGTCGCAGTCACACTCAAGGCCGAGGCAGGGGCGACCGGCTGCCTCTTGCGGACACGGAATGTCGGCGCCACGGTGATAGTAAATCTCCGAGCATCGGCCGCACGGTCCAACGTCGCCCATCTGCCAGAAATTGTCAGCGGCTCCGAGTTCGCCGATCTGTACCGCTGGAAGAAGCGCCTGCCAGACTCCGTACGCTTCTTCGTCGCGCGGGACGGTTGCGTCGCCCTTGAATACCGTCGCATACAGACGTTCCGGCGGCAGCTTCCACTCGTCGGTCAGCAGCGACCACGCGAGATGAATCGCGTCGTGCTTGAAGTAATCGCCGAACGAAAAATTTCCGAGCATCTCGAAAAACGTGTGGTGTCGTAGGGATGGCCCCACATTGCCGAGATCGTTGTGTTTGCCGCTGACACGCATGCATTTCTGCGACGTCGTGGCTTTGGTGTACCGGCGTTTCTCGTGACCGAGAAACACGTCCTTGAACTGGTTCATCCCGGCGTTGGTGAACAGCAGCGTGGGATCTTCGTGGGGCACGAGTGGCCCGCTCTGGACGACCGTGTGCTGGTGCCGGGCGAAGTACTCAAGAAATGAACGACGGATGTCGTTCGCGCTATTCGTCATGACGGGTCTGTGTGACACGGTTCCTGATGGCGGCATGTACGCGCGCCGCGTCGAATCCCTGCGCGAGCAGGTAGCGGTGCACGCGGCGCACGACGGAGGCTTCCCCGAGCGATATGTGGCGAAGTCGCCGACCGAGTGCCTGCGCGATTAGTTCGTCTTCGTCCAGGTCCTCAAAGACCTCAGCGACGGCCTCGCGCGCTAGTTCGCGCGTGATGCCGAGTGTTTCGATCTGGCGTAACGCCCGCAGACGACCATGATGCTTCAGGTGGGCCTCGGTTCGCGCGCACGCCAGCGCAGTGCGGCGGTCATCGAGCGCGCGCTCACGTTGCAGACGCGCGATGGTTTCCTCAATCTCCTCTGGCTCGAACTGGCGGCGGGTGAGGCGTGTTCGCACCTGGGCCTCGCATAATTCTCGACGAGCCAGCATACGCAGGCCCGTCACGTACGCGCTGGCCACCTATCTGCCTGACCTCGGGCCAGGAGACGCGCTTGTCGAGACAGCGCGCGCCATCACGTCGCCGTGAGTCAGCCGGATGCCTGCGGGCACAGGCTTGAGCTCGCCGCGCAGCCGGAGCATCGGGACGCTTCCGACCTTTAGATGCAGGTCAGAGGCGCCGCGTTTCACCGCGATCTTCAGCAGGTCGTTGACCTTGACGCTTCCCACGGTCTCTCAGTGTGCAGGGGCTCCCGGTGAGGCCACGACCGGTACGGACTGCAACCAGTTGTGCGTATCCGGCGCATCCCCGCGCACGATCTGGAAGAAGCGCTGCTGCAGAGCCTCGGTGATCGGTCCCCGCCGACCAGGACCTATGGCGATCCGGTCGATCGAACGGATGGGGGTCACCTCGACCGCCGTGCCGACAAAAAACACCTCGTCGGCCGCATAGAGGAACTCGCGAGGAACCGCCCGCTCGCGGACCTCGAACCCGAGGTCGCTTGCCAGCGTGATCACGCAGTCACGGGTGATGCCGTTGAGCACGGAGTTGCCGAATGGCGGCGTGGAGATGACCCCGTCTCGCACGACGAAAATGTTCTGCCCGCTGCCCTCGCTGACATTGCCGTAGATATCCAGTGCAATCGCTTCCGTGTAGCCGTCGGCGGTCGCTTCCATCTTGATCAACTGGGCGTTGGCATAGTTGGCCACACTCTTGGCCATAGCCGGTGTCGTGTTCGGCGCGTTACGTGCCCAGGTCGAGATCTTGACGTCGATGCCTTCCTCGATCGCCTCCTTACTGAAGTAGGACGGCCACTCCCACACGAGGATCGCGACATCCACTGGGCAAGCGGCCGGGTGCACACCCAAGGAGTCGTAGCCTCGATAGATCAGCGGGCGGATGTAGCACGCGCTGAACCCGTTGGCCTGAATCAACGAGATGACGGCATCGGTGAGCATCTGCTGGTCATAGGGCACGTCCATCCGGTAGGTGCGGGCCGAGTCGAGCAGGCGGCGCATGTGCGCGTCCAGCCGAAAGCAGGCCGGGCCGGCGGCGGTGTCATAGCACCGCGCCCCTTCGAAGACGCCGCTGCCGTAGTGGACGATGTGCGACGCGATGTGAATCTTCGCGTCGGCCCAGTCCACCAGTGAGCCATTCATCCAGATCTTGCCGGTGCCCGGAAAAGCCATATAGCTACTACTCCCTACACAACGTCTACACCCCATCGCCCACTGTCTCACGCACAGCAGACCTAGGGTTCAAGCCGTTGGTCCATCCGAATCGTAATACGTATGGTGCTGGGCGTCGAATGGCGTCGCGCCTGGGGGAGCGTGTCTGCAGCGACCGGAGGGGCGCGCTATTGTGACTCGTTGCAGAACGGGCAGCGGTCGGCCCTGGCGTGGAGCGGCTTGCGGCAGTGCCAGCAAAAGCGCGGCTGTAGCGTCTCTCTGGCCTTGAGACGGGACTGGATATCCGCAACATTATCGGCGCCAGGCTGGGCGGGTGGCGTACCGCTTCGGCCAGCCTTGCGCGGCCCTTTCTCCCTCGCCGCCAGCGTGTCGTTCAACAGGTCTGCGGCGCGCTGATAGCGCGTCGTCAGATCAGGATCAAGGGCCTTGAGGATGATGTCGTTGATCGCCAGCGGAATCTTGCTGTTCTTGAGCCTGGGCGCGGTGATGAGGTCGCCTCGCATGAGGCGCTCGATGTCGGCCGGTGCCGGCGTGTCATACGGCAGCGCCCCGGTCAGCATTTGATACATGGTGACACCGACCGAATAGATGTCGCTGGCGAAGACCGCCTTTCCGTGGAACTGCTCGGGCGCCATGTACGGCGGGCTGCCGATGACCGTCGTCCCGTGGGCGGCGATCTCCAGAAAACGCGATGTGCCGAAATCGCTGACCTTGAGCATTCCTGTGTCGGAGACCAGCATGTTGCCCGGCCTGATGTCCCGGTGCAGGATGCCCGCACGGTGCGCATGATCAACGGCGTTACAGATCTGACAGGTGAAGTCGAGCGCTCGGTTCAGGTCGAGCGCGCCCTCGCGCATGATGATGTGTTCGAGCGTCTCGCCGGTCACGTACTCCATAACGATGAAGAACACGTCGTCCTGCCTCTCAGCGGTCAGGACGGCGACGATATTGGGGTGGTTCATGGACGCGAGCAGCCTCGGTTCCTTGACCATGTCGCTGAAATCGAGATTCTGTTTGTGCGGAACCTTGAGGGCGACCTTTTTGTCGATCCATGTGTCTTCGGCCAGGAACACGCTGCCGAAACCGCCACTGCCGAGGGGAGACAGGATGCGGTATTTCCCGATGGTTTGACCGCGGAAAAACATCTGAGGTGGCGCGAGTATATCAGGCGCACACCTATAATCACGGCGTGCCAATTCGCTTCTATGCTCCAGCGGCGGAGCACCCCGGCGATGTCGTGGATCTGCCGCGCGACGAAGCGCAGCACCTCTTCCGAGTGCTTCGGCTGAAGATCGGTTCGGCCGTTCGGATCTTCAATGGACGGGGAGCCGAGTTTGATGCCGTGGTGGCCACCGCGTCGAAGGACGGCGCGCGCATCCGCGTCGGGTCGGGCTGCACCGCCGTTCCCGAGGCGCGCGTGGCTTTGACTCTGGCGCAGGCCGTTCTCAAGGGCGACAAGATGGACGACGTGGTCCGAGACGCCGTGATGATGGGCGTCGCGGCGATTCAGCCGCTGGTGACCGACCGAACCGAGATCGCGTTGGTGGCGCTGGAGCGGGGTCACCGGCGGGAACGTTGGCAGCGCATCGCCGTGTCGTCGTCCAAGCAATGCGGCCGGGCGGTGGTGCCGGCGGTGCTGGAACCGCGCACCTTCAAGGACGCCACTGCGGCACTGCTGGATGTGGGGCCACAGGCAACGCTACAGACAACGTCGGACACAGCCGCCGACCCAGCGCCGGGGATAGCGTTTGGGAAAACACCGCCCGGCCTGATGTGTGTCGAGCCCACGGCCTCAGCCGATGCGCTCTCGCTCAGGGATTTGGGTGCGACGCCACCTTCGGAGGTGACGATCCTGATTGGGCCGGAGGGAGGCTGGGCCGCTGAGGAAATTGTCGCAGGTTCCGCCGCGGGTCGCCTCGTGACTTTCGGCCCGCGTACCCTCCGCGCCGACGCCATGGCACTGGTTGCGCTGACGGCATTGTTTGCGCGTTGGCGCGAGATCTGAGCCGCGTCAGTTCGCGCGGCTGCTAATCAACGGCAGCAGTTCACCCACGTCCTTCGGGAGCCCTGTGCTGAGGATCTCGGTGCCAGTCGGTGTCACTAGAATCGTGTCCTCGATCCGGATGTGTAACTGTTGTTCGGGGATGTCGATGATCGGTTCGATCGCCAACACCATGCCCGCCTCGAAGGGGAGCGACCAGTCGCCGACGTCGTGCACTGACAGGCCGACGTAGTGCCCGACGTAGGCGTAGCGCGGATTGAAGCCCTGCGCTCGGAAGATGTCTTCGGCGATTGTCTGCACGACCATACGCGAGACGCCGGGACCGATGGCAGCGATGATCGCCCTCTGCGCGCTGAGCGTAGTCTCGTAGGCCCTGAGCTGCGCTTCGCTGAAGCGGCCTGATACGGGCCACGTCCGCGTGATGTCCACCGTCAGATAGTCGAGCGACCCGCCGTAGTCCATCACGACGAGGTCGCCTGTCGCCATCCGCCGGCCATTGTCTTCGTAGTGCCAGCGATTGCCCATCGGTCCGGATCCGACGATGGCCGGATAGGCGGCAGCCTGTAGGCCGTGTCTCAGCATCCAATGCGTCGCCGCCGCCTCCAGTTCGTACTCGAAGCGTCCCGGCGCCGATACTTCGATCGCTCGCCTGAGCGCCTCCGCACTGATCTGCGCGTTGTACCGGAGGATCTCGATCTCGCGTGGTGTCTTGATTAGGCGCAGCCGATCCAGATGCGGCGTGACGTCCTGCACCGAGTGAGACGGAAAACGCGCGCGGAGAGCCGCCGCGAGCGACGCGTCTTCAGTTGGATGCTGCGCGAAGGGGCTCGCGAGACGTCTGGCCGTGGCGAGCTCCGTATCCGTGCGGCTGTTATTGACCGTGTCGCGTGCCGACAGCCGCCCCCAGATGAGCTCGGTGCTGACCTCGCTGAGCCGCTCGGCCATGAATCCGTCGAGGTTCGGCAAGGGCTGGATTGAGGCCAAGCCGTACGTGCGAGCGGCGTCCGCATCCTCAAGCCAGTTCGGTCCCTCGTATCTGATCTGTGCCGCCGTCAGCGGCGGCAGAAAGAGATGTGCCTCGCCGGTGCCACCATCCATGACGAGCGCCGCGTTGAGCGACTCGTTGCCCGTCAGATAGAAGAAGTCGTTGTTCTGGCGGAAGCGCACGCCTGGGGCGGTGCCGGTCGCGCCAAACATGACCAGCGTGCCACGCTGGAGCGCGCTGGCGAGTCGCTGCCGGCGCGCTGCGAATTCCAGGGGCGGGTAGCCCAGACGCTCGGCTGTTGGCGCGGAGGTCCAGACGACGGCCACCAGCAGGAGGCCGCTCAGTGGACCGAGCGCGTGTTTCAGGATCGCTGCATGCCGAGGCATACCCACTCGTCTTCCTCCGACCGAGTAGTGACCGTGAGGCCGGAGTACGCGGCAAGGACCGCGTTCTCCTCCTCTCGCATGAAGCCGCTCAAGATCAGGCGTCCACGCGGCACGGTCAGATCGCTGAGCTGTGCCGCGGTCTCGACGAGCAGGGCACCGGTCAGGTTCGCGGTGACGAGGTTGAACGTGCCGGGTTCGATGGCACGCACATCGGCCGCGCGGAGCGTGACGTCAGCGGCGCGGTTCAGCAGGAGGTTTTCTTCGGCTGCGTGCAAGGCGTCCGGGTCGTCATCGATACCAAGCACCGGCGCGGCACCAAGTCGGCTCATTGCGATGGCCAGCACGCCGGACCCGGTGCCGATGTCGAGTGCCGACTGCCCGCGCACGTCGACGTGTTGCAGCGATTCCAGGCAGAGGCGCGTCGTCGCGTGATGCGCCGTACCGAAACCCATGGAGGGCCGGATGACCATGACCACCGGTCGCTTCAGCGGCGTGCCCCCGCTCTCGGCCCCAAGATCGAGTTTTAATTTTCCAGTGTGGGGAATGTCCCACGGGGGCGCGACGATAATGTTTCCGACACGCACAGCGCGAAGGTCGGCCTGGGATTTGGCGACCCAATCCTCATCCGGTACGTCGAAGGGGTGGATAGTCAGGTCCGGGAACTGTCGGCTCAGGTCGATGGAGGCTCGGTCGCGCTCGTCGTTGCTGCTGAAATAGACGCGCACGTCGTGTGGACGTGTTTCGTCGATCGCAGCGACCTTGTAATCAAGAAGGGCGGCGTGCAGCTGGTCCAGGCCATCCGGAGGCGTAGGCGCACGATGTCCCACATCGAGCGCGGGCCAGGTCCGCGGCGTCATCCGAAGATGTCTCTGACGCGATCGAACAGCCCTTTGTCGTCCTCCTGAGAGACGGGGGTTGGTTCGAACGTCTCTGTCGGCAGCGAGCTGGCCAGTTGCTCCATAAGTTTTCTTTGCTCGCGCGTGAGTTTCTTCGGTGTAACAACCTTGACCGTCACCATGAGGTTGCCGCGTCCCCGGCCGCTGACGTCCGGCATGCCGCGCCCCCGCAGGTTGAACGTGGTCCCGGTTTGTGTGCCCTCAGGCAACGACAACGGCTCCTCGCCCTCAAGCGTCGGGATCTGGACCTGACCGCCGATCGCGAGCGTGGGAAAATTTGCGGGGATCTCGCAAAACAGGTCGTTGCCTTCGCGTTGGAAGAAGGCGTGGTCCTGAACGTGGATGACGACGTAGAGATCGCCGGCCTGGCCGCCTGATGGGCCCGCCTCGCCTTCCCCACTCAGTCTCAGCCGCTGACCGGTGGCGATGCCGGCGGGGATGCGCACGGTGAGCTTGCGTTCCTTCTGTACGCGGCCGGCGCCACGACACGCCAGACACGGCTTTGTGATGATGGCTCCGGTGCCGCGGCACTGCGCGCAGGTGCGTGCCACCGTGAAGAACCCCTGCTGGTATCGGAGCTGGCCGTGTCCCTGGCATTGCGGACAGGTCGTCGGCTTTGAGCCGGCCGCAGCGCCACTCCCGTGACAGGTGTCGCATGGCTCCTGTCGTGGAATTTGGATGTGCGTTTCGGCACCCTTGGCGGATTCTTCGAACGAGATTTCCAGGTCGTACCGAAGGTCGGAACCCCGCTGCGGCCCGCCGCGCCGCCGCCCACCGCCCTCGCCAAAGCCGAAGATGTCTCCGAGCCCGCCAAGGATGTCCTCGAAACCGGTGAAGACCGACGGATCGAAACCTCCGGTCGCGGCGCCGCCAAGACCCGCGTGCCCAAAACGGTCGTATACGTGTCGCTTGTCAGCATCCGCGAGAACGCCGTACGCTTCCGCCGCCGCCTTGAACTGCTCTTCGGCACCCTTATCTCCGGGATTGCGATCGGGGTGATGCTTCAGGGCCAACTTCCGATATGCGCTCTTGATCGCCTGCTCGTCCGCGGTCTTGGCAACCCCCAGTACCTCGTAGTAGTCGCGCTTACTCACCCTTGGCAACCTTCACCATCGCGGCACGTAGGAGGCGTTCGCCAAGCATGTAGCCCCTGCGAAACTCCTCCATGACTTCGCCCTCCCGGTGTTCCGTGCTGGCCTCGTGGGCCACAGCCTGGTGCACGCGCGGGTCAAAGTCGGTGCCAATTGCGTCGATTGGGGTGACGCCACGCTGGTGCAGCAGATCCGTCATCTCCCGGTGGATGAGTTCGACACCCGCTCGGTAGACCTCTGCATCGCCGCCCGTCGGTGCATCGAGCGCTCGCTCAAGGTTGTCGATGATTGGTAGCAACTCTTCGATCGCGTTGGCCATCGATGCATTGGCCTGGTCGCGGCGTTCGCGATCGATGCGCTTGCGGTAGTTGTCGAACTCGGCCACCGTCCGCAGCAGCCGGTCCTGGAGGGCGTCCTTCTCGCGGCGCAGTTCCTCTATCGGGTCGGTCTTGGTTGCCGGGGTGTCGCCGAGCTCCGCATCCTCAGATGTCGCAGCAAGCGTGGACTCGTCGTTATCGTTGGGAACGGTCATTGTGGACTAGTGTGCGTCGCGCAGCACTCGCGAGACGACCTGGGTCGTGCTATCGACGAGCGCGATTGCGCGTGAATAGTGCATCCGCATCGGACCGATGACGCCAACGGTTCTCACAGTCGTGCCGTCGACCGCGGTGGCCGCAATGAGGCTAAACGGTCTGAGGTCAGGGGCCGCGTGCTCCGCTCCGATGACGACTGTCAGGCCAGGGCCCTCGATGTACGCGTTCAATAGGTGGACTAGGCGTCCCTTCTCTTCCATCATCTCGACCAGTGCGCGAAGCGTCGCCAAGGACACGCCCTCCTGCGCCGGCTCGGCCATCAGTGATGCGGCGCCTTCGACGTGAAACGCGTGCTGCTGGGGGAGTTCCTCCAGCGTCGATCGCGCAAGCCGAAGCGCGCGCGTCAACAGCTGGTCGTAGAGCGTCCGCTCGTGCCGCAGCCGCGTGAGTACCGCTTCCCGTACGTCGAGCAGCGGAAGACCGGCGAATTCGGAATTCAGGTAGTTCGCGGCGCGCACCAAATCGTCTGGAAGGACGTCCTCGCCGGCATCCACGACCTTTTGCGTGACTTTATTGCCTCGGGCCACCACGACCACGAGCACCCTCGAGCCGCCGAGCGCCACGAATTCGATCCGTTGCAGCACGGCTACAGGGCTTCCAGAAAGCGCGAAGCCGACGTGGCGCGCCGTCCGGGCAAGCAGGTGGGAGACGTTTGCGAGCAGGTCATCGAGCAGCGGCGATCGTTCAGCCTGCTCGCGGAGCTGGTGTTCAACGTCTGCTGTCGGGCGCGCGGGCCGGCGTCCCTGGAGCAGCAGGTCAACGAACACTCGGTAGCCGCGGTCGGTCGGCACTCGTCCCGCCGACGTGTGTGGCTGGTGCACATAGCCCTCGGCTTCGAGTTGGGACAGAACGTGCCGCACGGTCGCCGAGGACAGGCCCAAGCCGCTCACCCGCGCGAGGGCCTGCGACGCCACCGGCTCGCCGCTCGCGATATGTTCGCGAACCAGCGTGACCAGGAGCCGTCGGGACCGTTCGGAGAGCTCGCGTGCAGACATGGGACGTCAGGTGCCTAAGCCTTCAAGTATAGCGAATGCGTAGGCGTTCTCCGGCCTAATCATCGTTCTTGCAGCGCGCCATCCCACCGCATGCTGACGGCGGCGACGTGCGGGTCGGCGATCTTCCCGTGCCTCACCGCGATGAGCTCCGCCAGAATGCTGACCGCGATTTCCTGCGGCGTAATCGCTCCGATGTCGAGGCCAACAGGTGCGTGTACCTCCCGCAAAGAATCCGGCTGGACGCCCTCCTCAAGGAGCGCGTCGTAGATGCGCTTGACCTTGGCCTTACTGCCGATGAGTCCCAGATAGCGCAGGGGATTCGCTGTGAGCGCGCGCAGGGCATCGAGGTCGTGTGTATGACCCCGCGTCACGATCACGGCGTACGCCGTGGGTGGAAGCCGGTGGTTCTCGATCCACGTGGGAATCTGCTCGACCATCACGTCGATGCCATCGCCGAACCGCTCGGCGTTGGCGAACTTTTCGCGATCGTCGATGACATGCACCCTGAAGCCGACCTCGTGAGCCATTTTTGCCACGAAGTAGCCGACATGTCCAGCGCCAAACACGTAGACGGCTGGCGATGGTTCAACCGGCTCGATAAACACCTCCATCTGGCCGCCGCAGACCAGGCCCGTCTCCTGTGCAAAGTCGTCGTTGAGTTCGAATTTCACACTGAGCGGCCTGCGGTTGGCGATCGCTTCTCGTGCCTTCCAGAATGCATCGTTCTCGTAACAACCGCCGCCGATCGTGCCAACGGTCCGCCCGTCCGCGAATACAAGCATCTTCGCGCCGACACGCTGCGGCGTCGAACCCGTCGACCCCACAATGGTGACGAGTGCCACCTCCTCACCCTGCTGGAGCGCGTCACTCAGTGCGGCGAAGACTTCCTGGTTCATGGATTGATTATAGAGCGGGGCTCATGGCTGCGGCGCCGCGGTTTGGCGGCTGCGTCAGGAGCCACCACCCGTGGCCGGACGTTTGGCACCGACTGCGAGCAGCCCGTGGTGAAAGTTGATCGGCATTCGACCGGCGTGCATCGTCTCGGCCGGTGTTGTTCCTCCCGCACGTACAGGCGGTATTCTCGGTCGTCGCGCCTTGTCCGCGAGCGCGGATTCCGCGGGCGTGCCACGACCGAGCAGAATCCGCGCGAAGCGCCTCACTCGGCTGGCGCGGATTTCATGAGCCTGTCGCTCCCGAGGAACCGCAGGCAGTCCAGCCCTGCCAGCGGGAGCACCTCGACCGCCTGTTTGGCGGCAGTGCAGTCCGCGCTCGGTGCCACGCCGCACCTGCACCCAGGGCTGCTAGTGGAGGGGACAGTACTCCTGGGGTTCGGTACCGACGAGGAACGATTCGCTGAGCACGTGCGGACATGCCGGATGGGCTCGCTTTCCCGTGTCCACGTCGATGTTCACAAAGGCGATGCCATCAGGCACGGCGAAGCTGATGTTCGGCAGCCCGGCGAGGGCGGCGCTCATGAATGACGTCCAGATGGGGAGCGCGGCCTGCGTGCCCGTCAGCGCGATTGTCTCATTGTTGTCAAAGCCCACCCAGACCACGGCGAGCAATTCGGGGGTAAAGCCAACGAACCAGGCGTCGCGAAGACCGTTGGTCGTACCAGTCTTGCCGGCCGCATCCAACGTGAATCCCGCCGCGCGGGCGCCGGTCGCGGTGCCCGTGTCGAGCACGCCGCGCATCATGTTCGTGACCAGAAACGTGGTATCGGCTCGCGCGACTCGCGTGGGTGGTGCCACCTCCGGTTGCCATTGGCGGTCCGCAGACTCGATCCGCTGGATGGCCGTCAGGGGTCGAACGCGTCCGCCATTGGCGAACAGCGTGTACGCCTGGGCCACGTCAATCGGACTCAAGTCGAAGGCGCCGAGGGTGATCGATGGAAACGACTGCGGGGGTGTGCCGACGCCGACGGCTCGCCACTGCTCGGCGACGCGCTCGAAACCTATCGCCTCACCCACGCGAATCGTCCCGAGATTGCGCGACATCGTGAGCGCTCTTCGCCACGTGATTTCGCCGTCATACGTGTCGAAGTTTCGGGGCTCCCACAGCTGCTGATCAAAGGCGAATGAGGCGGGGGCATCGACGGTGAGAGACGCGGGTGTGAGGTCGCGGCGGTCGGCTTCGGCGCCGTACTCGAAGGCAGCGAGAAAGACGAAGGGCTTGAACACCGAGCCGGGGTGCCGGCGGGCCGCGATCACGCGGTTGAATTGAGACTGGTTGTACGAACGCCCACCGACCATCGCGAGAATCTCCCCGTTTCTGGGGTCCACGGCGATCAGCGCGGCCTGGGCATGGTCCCCGGCGTGGCGCCCGGCGAGCAGGGCGTCGACGTCGGCGAGCCCGTCACGCACGGCGTCGAGGGCGGCACGTTGTAGGTTCAGGTCGAGCGTGGTGAAGACCTCTACGCGTCCGGTCTCAGTCGCCACGTTCGGAAAGGCCTGGGCGACCTGCCCGCTCACCATGTCCACGAAATACGGCGCCTCGTTGTCCACGGAGCCCGCAACGATGCGCAGTGGCTCAGCCCTGGCTCGGTTGGCGGCGTCCGGGGAGATGTATGCCTCCTCGACCATCGCGCGCAGGACGGCATCGCGGCGCTCGACCGCTCGCTCCGGGTTCGTAAACGGGGAATACGGGGCGGGGCTCTGGATGACGCCTGCGATCAGAGCGGCCTCTCCGAGGCTCAGGTTCGAGACGTCCCTGCCAAAGAACAGGTGAGCTGCCTCGGCGACGCCGTGAATCGCAAACGAGCCGCGCTGGCCGAGGTACACCTCGTTGAGGTACAGCTCGAGGATCGCGTCTTTCGAGGCGCGCCGCTCGATCACGAGCGACATGAGCCCTTCGCGCACCTTGCGCATATAGGACCGGCGTCCCTGGGTCAATTCAGCGTTGAACTCGTCGGCAAGAAAGAACATCCGCGCAAGCTGCTGGGTGATGGTGCTGTAACCCACCAGGTTCGGGTTGTCCCCGAAGATGTTGGTCGTCGCTGCGGCCATGATGCGGAAGGGATTGACGCCTGGGTGCGAGTAGAACTCCTGGTCCTCGATCGCGAGGACGGCCCGCTGCGCGAACGTTGGAATGGATGCCAACGAAACGCGATGACGCTTCTCTCGCCCTGCGGTCGTCATCAGCGCCGTGAGCAGCGGATGGTCCAGCTGAATCGTGTCGCTCGTGATGCGCCCCGCCAGCTCGATACGCTGGATATGCGCTTCGCCAGCAAGGAAGGAGACGTGTATGACCCCACTGGCCGAGGTGGCCTCGCGCGGCATGATGGTGACGGAATCGCGCACGACGGCGAATTCCCCAGGAATCTCCACAGAGGACCGCTGGGCGTATCCCAGGTCGTTGAGGCGGTCTACCAGGCCAGGCAGGCCGATCGCCTGCCCCTGGTGCAGGAGGAGAGGGCGCGCATAGACGAGGGGCGGTGTCCGCTCGCGTTCCTCCGAGAGTCTCGCGTCGATCAGGCGCGAGTAGGACACGTAGGTGGTGGTGAGCAACCCCATAGCGACGATGGCCAGGATACCTGCGGCGGCGAGCCCGTATCGATCGCGCGGGGACCTCGAAGGCCGGCGGCGCTTCAAATAGAGATCACCCAGTGGTGGCCCTGGTCGATCGGCAGCTCGTCGCACAGCCGGTCAATGAAACCATCGCCGTATTTGTTGAGAAAGTAGACAAACCCCACGTTTCGCTCCTGGGGGTGTCCGCCTGGAAATGCCTGCGCCTGCGCGTGAAGAAATTGTCGCCGTACCGTCTCATCCTTGCGCTTCACAGCCTGGAGCAGCTTGCCCCGGAGTTTCTTGAGATCGTCCTGCATGCGTCCGCGCGTCGAGTGGGCGGCGGCGGCAAGGGTTGCATCGATTTTTGACACGGCCGTGGCCACCGCGTCCATGCGCCCATCGACGGCACGGCCGGCCTCCTCGATCGATCGCTCGGCCTCTGGAGGGATCTGCGCGGCAAGCAGGCGATTCAGTTCGCTTTCGTCCTGGGCGCGGAAGGACTCAAGTGGCAGCTCGTGACGCGACAGGAACCGCATCGCATTGGCATCCAGAATCGTCGCCGAACTGCGTTGGTGAATCAGCGGCATCGGCACGTCGAAGGCCGCGTAAATCTGGCGTAGCTGCGCGAGGTATCCAAGCTCGTTCGGCCCGGCGACAAAGCAGCACGTGGGGAAGAGCGTGTCTTGCACCACCGGCCGCAGGAGTACGTTCGGGCTGAAGTCGGCCGGATGGGTCCTAACGCGTTCCAGTGTGGCCTCTTTGGTGCGGGCCGACTGGCCGATCATGAACTGGCCACCCTGCAGACGAACGCTCTCGCGCCCGCCTCCCAGCTGGAAGAGCGCCGCGTGGCCTTCCTGCGGCGTCACCTGCGCGTGATAACCGCGCTCCGTGAGGTTCGCGCCGGCCACCGCCGCAAGGCGTGAGGTCTCTCCGGCGTGGTCGATTTCACGGGCAAAGACCTCTGATACCAATGGTTTGGCTGCCTTGTCGGACGCGTCGAAGACCACCAGTCCACGTGGCCCCAGCAGTGATTCCAGCCACTCGCCAAACGCCTGCGCCATGCCGACGCCGGGTCGGTAGGCGCGGCGAACGGCGTCGATGAGCCCTGGGCTGAAATCAGTGGTCGGTATCGCCGAGGCCAGTGACGAGGTCGCGACGCTGACCGTGTCGCTCAGCCGGACACGAGCGACGGGGCCTTCGCCGGCGCCGGGCGGATCGTCGAGCGCGACCCGCACGAGGCCGAGGTCGGCGTCGAGCACGCCACAGGACTTGACCTCGTCCCAATCGTGGTCCTCGGCGTCGATCCAGAAAACGGCCACCGTCGGCACACCGTGCTCAACTGCTACCTGCTCCGCCAGCCGGAGCACGGTGAGCGCCTTAAGCAGCGTGAACAACGGGCCGCCGAACAGCCCCGCCTGTTGACCCGTGACGATCGCAACTGAATTTGGATCGCGCAGCCTCTCGGCCGCCGCCAGCGCCTGCGGGGAGGCGGAGCGCGTGCGCTGTTGCTCCCGAACGATGTCGGCGATCGTGTCACGCTGGCGTGGGTGGCGTTGCGCGCGTGCGATTGCATCGGACCATGCCGACTTGTCCAACGGATCACCCGCAAAAAAGTCCGCGACGCGCGCGAAGTCGAACGCGTAGTCACTGGCAAGTCGCTTAATCCACGGGAACCGGCGAATTTCGACAGAAAAGCGGGTCGCCGTACTGGAAAGATCTGGCTGGGGGGGCACCGGTCGGTACTGTCGCAGAGCGCCCCGCACAGGTCAAGGCCGTGCACGCCCCGTCGCGGCCGTCGGCACCCTGTCGGCTGGCCGGCGGCGCGCTGTGTGATGCATTGATGCGCCAAGAGTTCACGTGCTACGATTCTGGCCGGTTCACGTGCAGCCCGGCTCACCATTACTGATAGGAAATGATCAGCACTGCGTAGACGGCCCGCGTTGTGGGCCGTCGCCATGGCCTCGCTCGGGTCGAGCCACGTGGATGACGCGTCAGCACCGGCTGGCTGTCCGCCGGGTGGATCGTCCCGGGAGTCCGCTCAAGGAGTTCCGCCACTGAACCGGCCAACCAACAGCCAGCACCAGCGTCCCGAGCGACGCGGCCACCCGTGAACGCCATCCTGGCTCTGGAAGACGGCACCTGGTATCGCGGCGTTGCCGCTGGGGCACGCGGCGAGGCTTGGGGCGAGGTTGTGTTCAACACGAGCATGACCGGCTATCAGGAAGTGCTCACCGATCCCTCCTACGCCGGGCAGATTGTGACGATGACCGCGCCGCAGATCGGGAACTATGGCGTCGCTGCCGGGGATGCGGAATCGCACGCACCACACGTGGCCGGCTTCGTCCTGCGAGAGGCCTCACCGCTGGCGAGTAACTGGCGCGCCGACGGGACGCTTCGCGACTATCTCATCCACTACAACATTGTCGCCATTGCCGACATCGATACGCGCGCACTGACGCGGGTGCTGCGCTCGGCTGGCGTGATGCGCGGCGTCATCGCGACCGGTCACCCTGACCCAGAGCAACTCGTCGAGAAGGCGCGGGCCATCCCACGCATGGAAGGGTCTGACCTGGTGTCCGGAGTGACCTGCGATCGCGCGTTCGCGTGGCGCGAACGTGCGTCAGCGTCCGGTGATGCGGATCACGCGGCGTTCAGTCATGTGCCGGCGCAACGTCCCTCCCGGCGGCTGCGCGTTGCCGCGTACGACTTCGGGATCAAGTGGAACATCCTGCGGCGCCTCGATGTGTACGGCTGCGACGTACACGTGTTCCCGGCATCTGCCTCACCCGCCGACCTGCTCGCCGTCGAGCCCGACGGCCTGTTCCTCAGCAACGGACCCGGAGATCCTGCGGCGCTTGGGTATGCCATCGAGAACGTTCGCGAACTTGTCAAGGCCGACGTGCCGATGTTCGGTATCTGCCTTGGTCATCAGGTGCTCGGTCTCGCCGTTGGCGCCAAGACCTTCAAGTTGAAGTTCGGGCACCGCGGCGCTAACCACCCGGTGAAGGATCTCAGCTCCGGCAAGGTGGAGATTACGTCGCAGAACCATGGCTTCGCGGTAGATCCGGACACACTGCCAGCTGATGTGCGGGTGACGCATTTGAATCTGTACGACGGGACAGTTGAAGGATTCCGCCATACGAGTCGGCCGATATTTTCGGTGCAATACCATCCCGAAGCGTCTCCGGGCCCGCACGACGCGGACTATCTGTTTCAGCGTTTCCTCGAATCGATGGACAGGCGTTGACCCATCCACTCTATGCCTAAGCGTACCGACCTGAAGCGCGTGCTGGTCATCGGCTCCGGCCCGATCGTCATCGGCCAGGCGTGCGAGTTCGACTATTCGGGCACGCAAGCGTGCAAGGCGCTCCGCGATGAGGGCCTTGAGGTGATCCTGGTCAACAGTAATCCGGCCACGATCATGACCGACCCCGAGATGGCGGATCGCACGTATGTCGAGCCGCTGACGCCGGAGATGCTCGAGGCCATCATCGACAAGGAGCGCCCAGACGCTGTGCTGCCAACCGTCGGCGGTCAGACAGCGCTCAACCTGGCCGTCGCGCTTGCGGATCGTGGCGTGCTGGCCACGTACAACGTCGCGCTGATTGGCGCGTCAATCGAGTCGATCAAGGTCGCCGAGGACCGCCTGCTGTTCCGCGACGCAATGCATGAGATCGGCGTCGAGGTGCCGGAGAGTGGCGTCGCGAAGACGCTGGAGGACGCTCTGGCGATCGTGGAGCGGGTGGCCTTCCCGGCGATTATCCGGCCGTCGTTCACCATGGGCGGCGTTGGCGGAGGCATCGCCTACAACATCGAAGAGTTTCGGGAACTGGCGGGGCGTGGCCTGGAGCTCAGTCCTGTCCACGAGATTCTGGTGGAGCAGTCGGTCATCGGCTGGAAGGAATTCGAGCTCGAGGTCATGCGTGACGTGGCCGACAACTTTGTGGTGATTTGCTCGATCGAGAACATCGATCCGATGGGCGTGCATACCGGCGACAGCGTGACCGTCGCGCCGGCCTTGACGCTCACCGATAAGGAATTTCAGCGGATGCGCGATATGGCGCGCCGCATCATCAGTCGGGTCGGTGTTGAGACGGGCGGGTCCAATATCCAATTCGGCATCAATCCGGCGGACGGCCGTATCGTTGCGATCGAGATGAATCCGCGGGTGTCGCGGTCGTCGGCGCTGGCCTCGAAGGCGACCGGCTTTCCGATTGCCAAGATCGCAGCCAAGCTGGCGCTTGGATATCACCTCGACGAGATTCCCAACGACATCACACGGCTGACACCCGCCTCCTTCGAGCCGACGATCGACTACGTGGTCGTCAAGTTCCCTCGCTGGAATTTCGAAAAGTTTCCGCAGGCCGACAGAACGCTCACGACGCAGATGAAGTCCGTTGGAGAGGCGATGGCCATTGGCCGGACATTCAAGGAAGCGTTCCTGAAGGCGGTGCGATCGCTGGAGATCGGCAAGACCGGGAGCCTGTTTCCGGCTGGACCTGACGACACGTCGGACGACAGGGAAGACGAGACGGCGCTGCGAAAGCGGCTCGTAGTGCCCAACGATCGGCGACTGTGGGCACTGTTTCGGGCCCTGCGCCGCGGGTGGGGCCTTGAGACGCTCCACGACCTGACGAAGATCGACCCGTGGTTCCTGCGGCAATTCGTGGAGATCGAGGAACTCCGCCGTATGTCGGCGCTCGGCGAGTTTCGCGACATGTCGGCCGATCTGCTACGCGCGCTCAAACGCACTGGCTTCAGCGACGAGGATATCGCCGCCGTACACGGTATCGATCAGGATCTCGTGCGGCAGCGGCGCCTGGAAGAGGGGCTCGTGCCCGTCTACAAGCGGATCGACACCTGCGCAGCAGAGTTCGAATCATTTACGCCGTACATGTATGGCACCTATGAACAGGTGTGCGAAGCCGACCCGACGCCCGCAAGAAAGATCATCATCCTCGGCAGCGGCCCCAACCGGATCGGGCAGGGGATCGAATTTGACTATTGCTGCTGCCACGCCGTCTTTGGCTTCCGCGAGGAGGGCTTCGAGACGGTCATGGTCAACTGCAACCCGGAGACCGTCTCAACCGACTACGACACGTCGGACCGGCTGTACTTTGAACCGCTGACGTTCGAGGACGTCATGGCGATCGTCGATCGGGAGCGTGCCGGCGGCGGTGACGTGTCGTGTGTTGTGCAGTTCGGCGGGCAAACGCCATTGAAGCTGGCCCTGGGTCTGCAGGAGGCCGGCGTGCAGATTCTTGGTACCTCGCCAGACTCGATCGATCTGGCGGAAGACCGGCGGCGCTTTTCACAACTTCTCTGGGACCTCGGTGTGCCGCAGCCCGACAGCGGAACGGCGGTGTCGCGCGACGAGGCTCGTGACGTGGCCGAGCGCGTTGGTTATCCAGTGGTCGTCCGGCCGTCGTACGTGCTGGGCGGGCGTGGCATGGCGATCGTCTTCGACTCGGGCGCGCTCGACCGCTACATGACTGGGGCCGTCGACGTGTCGCACGACCGGCCAGTGCTCATCGATCGGTTTTTGGAGGACGCGTTCGAATTCGACGTGGATGCCGTGGCGGATGCCGGGGGCGCAGTCGTCCTCGGCGGCATCATGGAGCACATCGAGGAAGCGGGCATTCATTCTGGCGACAGTTCCTGCGTCGTGCCCCCCTTTATGGTGGCCGAGCGGCATCTGGTGACGATCCGGGACTACACGCGCCGTATCGGACGGGCCCTCAAAGTCGTGGGCCTCATGAATATCCAGTACGCGATCAAGGACGACACCGTCTACGTACTTGAAGTGAACCCCCGCTCGTCGCGCACGGTCCCTTTCATCTCCAAGGCCACCGGCGTGCCGCTGGCCAAAGTCGCGGCGCGTATTGCGGCCGGCCGGTCATTGGCCGATCTCGGCCTGGTCGATGACCTTGAAGTGCAAGGCGTGTTTGTGAAGAGCCCGGTCTTTCCGTTTGTGCGATTCCCGGGCGTGGATACGATTCTGGGCCCGGAAATGAAATCAACGGGCGAGGTGATGGGCGGCGCGGACAACTTTGGCGCGGCCTTCAGCAAGGCGATGATGGGCGCGGGCCAGCGCCTGCCAGAGGAGGGGCGCATTTTTATCAGCGTCAACAACAGCGACAAGCAGGGCGTGCTGCCAATCGCCCGCGACCTCGCCGATCTCGGATTCATCCTCGCGGCGTCCCGCGGGACTGCTGCGTTTCTGCGGGTACACGGCATCGACGTCGAGGTAATTTACAAAGTGAACGAAGGGCGACCGAATATCGCGGATCAGATCGTCAATAGGTCAATCGATCTCGTCATTAATACCCCGCTCGGCCGCGATTCCTTCTTTGACGATCGCGCCGTGCGACGGGCAGCCACCATGGCGCAGGTGCCATGCATCACCACGCTCACCGGCGCGTCTGCCGCGGTTAGTGCAATCAAGGCGTTGCGCTCCCAGGCGCTGACCGTTCGATCACTCCAGGACTACCACACCGGCGTCGAAGCGGACGCATAGCGCCGCCGCGTCAGCGGGTGCGCCACGGGAGCGCGACCGCATCACTTCCATCACTGCTGCCGCGTAGGCGTCGCATCGCCCTTCACGGCCCGAGGAATCTCATTCTCGACCCGCACCGACGGCGGATATTGAGATCACCCAACGTCCGCCGCAACAGCAGAAGAGGCGGGCCTGCCATCGCAGGAACTGCCACTCCGTCGCCGCTTCGCGTGGCCATTCCTGCAGTCACCAGCTGTAAGGACCCTGCCAGGTGTTGACCCTCGGGGTGTCCTCTCTCTTGCACGCTTTGCCACGTGGCATCAGTCGGCCTGCTGCCAGGCCTTGCGATGGTCGTTGGCGCAGTGTGTGGCCTGGCGTCGGCAGAGTCGTGGTCGACCGGGGCCTCATTGTGGACCGGGATCCTGGTCGCAGTCTGCGCGGCCGGGTGGCTCGGCTGGCTGTGTCAGCGACAGCGCCTCACCGTCGCCCTGGTCGCGGTTTCGTTTCTGGGTGCCGGCGCGCTGTTGGCGAGCGACGCTCGGGATCGTGCCTTGCGAACGCCGCTTCGTGCGCTGCTCGATCATGAGGTCGGCGGCTTCGCGATCGACACGCTCGGCCCTGGCGCTCGGCACGACCCGCTGCCCATTCGTGCCCGCCTGACAGAGGACGCCTCGCAAGGGCGTGATGTCACGACGCTCCTGGCGTCCATCACGGCCGTGCGGTTTCGTGGAGTGTGGCATGCGACTCACGGCGACGTGTTGCTATCAGTGGGTGGCAGCGCCGCGCGAGAGCGCATCGCCGAGTGGCGTGCCGGACGCCGAGTTGAAGCGTTCGCCACGTTCCGGCGCCCCGCGCGATATCTAAACCACGGTGTGCCCGATTTCGAGCGCGACTTGGCTCTTCACGGCGCGACGCTGTTCGGGTCCGTCAAGAGCGGCCTGCTCGTCGATGTCGTGGCGCAGGGCAGCGGAATCGAAGAGGCGGCCGCCGACATCCGGAGTCACGTGCGCCGAAACGTCGAGCGATGGGTAGGTCGGCACGATGTCGTGTCGGCTGCCATCGTCAGCGCCGTACTCATCGGTGACCGAACAGGTTTGCCGGCCGACATTCGCCTGCGGCTTCAAGCCGCCGGCACGTATCATGTCATCGCGATTTCCGGCGGCAACATCGCGATCTTCGCTGGTCTCGTTCTCGCGATACTTCTCGTGTGCGGCGTGACCGGCCGCCCAGCTGCAGTCGTCACGCTGATCCTGCTGGCGGCGTATGCAGAGGTCGTCACCGCTGGCGCTTCTGTGTGGCGCGCCACGCTCATGGCCGGCCTGTACCTCGGCGCCCGGGCGCTCGACCATCGTAGCTCGCCATGGCACACGCTGGCCTTCACTGCCGCAGTCATCGTCTGCATACGGCCGCTCGACGTGCGCGACGCCGGCTTTATTCTCACGTTTGGCGCCACGGCAGCACTGCTGGAAGGGGCGCGGCGCGCGGTCTCCGCCACCAGGCTCGCTTCCGGTCCGGCCGCAGCGTCTTCCTCCTCTACGTCATCGTTCGCATCTTCGCCAGAGTCGCATCCGGTATCAACGGCCGGGTCGCGACCGGCGCCCCCGATGAACATATCTCCTGTGGTGCCCATCACGTTTCCAGCGACAGCGCGCAGGGGCGTCCGCTGGCTGGTCGCGTCTCTCGTGGCCTCGACGGCGGTCGAGATCGCACTGATGCCGGTCGGCGCGTGGGCCTTCTCGCGAGTGACGAGCGCGGGGCTTCTACTCAATCTCGCCGCCGTGCCATTCATGGGGCTCGTCCAGGTAGGCGGCATCGTTGTCTCGTGTTTCGGCAATGTCAAGTTGATCGCCGGACCAGCCGGCTGGCTCGCGCATGCCGCTTCGAGCGGTCTGGTCGACAGTGCGCGCCTCCTTGATGTCGCGCCGTGGCTGGCGACTCGTGTACCCGCACCTTCGCTCGTGCTCGTGGCCATCTACTATTTGGGACTTGCGATCGCGATGTTGACGCGAGGGGCTCGCCGAATTGGCGGCGTCAGCCTACTGCTGGCAGCAGCGCTGGCTATCGCCACGGGTCAGCCGGCGGGGTGGTTGAGCGCGGCCGGTGACCAGGACACACTACGGTTCACCTTCTTCGATGTAGGGCAGGGGGATTCGACGCTCGTGCAGTTCCCGAACCAATCGACGCTCTTGATCGATACCGGCGGAATCCCCTTCGGGAGTGGCTCTTTCGATATCGGGAGCCGTGTGCTTGCGCCTGCGCTCTGGGCCCTCGGCATCCGCGACCTCGATGACCTCCTTCTTACGCATGGAGATCCTGATCACATCGGCGGGGCTCCGTCAGTCGTCCGTAATTTCGCGCCGGCGCTGGTGTGGGAAGGTGTCCCAGTCGCCCGCCACCTGCCTCTGCAGGAGGTACTCCGCGAGGCGCGTCAGGGTGGATCGCAGATCGAACAGCGACAGGCAGGCCAGGAAATCCGGTTCGGTGAAGTGAGTGTCCGTATCTTGCACCCGCACCTTCCCGAGTGGGAGCGGCCGCGCGTTCGCAATGACGACTCCGTCGTACTAGAAGTGCTCTACGGCGAGCGCTGGCGGCACGCTGACAGCGGGGACGGCGACGTGGACGATCGGAGATCTGGCGGCGGGAGCCTCGGAGAGCGTGACCTTGATCGTCCAGATTAGCTCTACGCTGCCCTGCCCGGTCGATGGCGGCACGGGTAGCAACAAGAGCGCGAAGAGCGGCAAGAGCTCGAACAAGAGTGAGAAGAGCAGCAAGGACGGGACGTCCGGTAATTGCACGCTGCTAATTGACAATAGCGGGACGATCGCGAGCGACGAGACGCCGACGCCGACCGCGAGCAATACGGTGACCACCCACGTTGTCATCTTGGGCGACGGCCGCATGACGTGCGGCGGGACGATTGGCGACTCGGGTAGTTCAAGTAGCAGCAAGAGCGGGAAGAGCAGTAAGAGTGCGAAGAGCCGTATCGGTGACCAGCTAGTGCGTCACGGGTTTACGCTGCACTGCGATGTCAGGCAAAGACCCAACCGGCTTCAAGTGAACTGGGGGAGAGGCGAGCGTTTCCACCTCGAACAGATGACGTCCGTGAGTTGTTTGGACGACCCAACAATCAGTCCGCGTCCGCCGGCAGCGTCGTTCGATACGCATCGCGGTACTGGAACAGGTCGCTACAATGGAAGGCCGGCGACGGCGGAGTGGGTCTTCACAGATGCCGGACAGCCCGGTCGCCTCGATACTGCTAGCATCGTCATCAGGGACGCAGGGGGAGCCATCGTCCTCTCCGCATCGGGGCTGGTTTCGAATGGGAATCATCAGGCCCATTGACCCAGCCTGCGAGGACGCGATGAGGAGGGCCGAGTGAGCGCGTTGGACGAGATTACTATCGACACAGTCGTATCGTGCAGCACGTCGCTCGTGTCTGCCGACGTCGGCGACGAGCTGGTGCTGCTGCACGTGGAAAAGAACGCCTACTACGACACCGATGCCATTGGTGCCGACATCTGGCATCAGTTGGAGCAGCGCGTCCGTGATCTGTGCGACCGGCTCGTGGACAAGTACGAGGTGGATCCCGAGACGTGTCAGCGGGACGTCCTAGCGTTCCTGAGCGAGGCGCTGCGTGAAGACGTGGTGCGCGTTGTGACGGACGCGCCGCCCGCGTAGGCTACCTCTCCGATAGCCAGCGGCGAAGTTGCTGCCGGCGCGCGGCCGGTTCCGGGAGGGCTCGTGGGCCGTGCAGCAGTCCAACCACATTTGGCGCGTACCGACCCATCAGCGTGCACGCCCGTACGACATAACCCACCGCTAAACTCGCCACGCCGAGGCTCCTCCCATGCAGCCTGGCCATCTCCGATGGTGGCAGGAAGAGGCGGCCCAACGCTTGCCTCGCCTTTGGCCAGAATCCTGGCAGCGCCCGGAGTTGCGCGAAGTGGTGGCTTTCAGCCTGGACGTAGATCTGCCGCTCCCCGAGGATCTGTACCCGAGCGGCGTCGATCACCTCACGGTCGATCGCGCTACCACCGGTGTCTGCGTCGAGCGAGTCGAGCACCGCAATTGGCACCGTGGCACCACACAGTTCTCGCGCCAGCGAGAGGCTGACGCCCACGCCGCGCTGCCAGCGCCACGTATGGCATTGACGTTCCACGACTGCCCAGTCCAGTGCGTTGCCAAAGTGGCGAATAGTGGCGGCGATGTCCACGAGCGATCGGACTCCGAACTCAAAGCCATGGTGGTATGAGGCGTGAGTGCACAAGTGCAGGAGGAGATGTTCAGGTGACAGGCCGAGCATGCGGGATGCGCCGAACTCAAGAGGCACGGCGTGTGCCCACAGGTCCGCCGGATCGATCGAATAGCTCTCGTTCGGTTCAGTGATGTTCCAGTGAAGATCAATGTCCAGCGACCCAGGCCTGTGGAGCCGCGGAACTTGAGACTTCGCGGCGGCTTCCAGTTCGACGGCGAATGGCCTGTTGGGGGAGTAGCGGAGCGTCAGTGCGATGTCGGTTGCGCCTTGAAGGTCTTCGCGTGAGACAAGTTAGGTCGATATCCTGCATGGCGCGCATCGTCAGGTTGGGATAGACGGCCTGGGCCAGGTGCACGCCCTTCAACGCCATGACGCGGATCGAAGCCACAGCGAACGCGCCCGCCAGTTCAGTAACTTGCGTCTGCGCGCGCAGCATCCTGGCGGCGGTCTGGCGGGTCGCCTCGCTCAGCGCCTGTCGCACCTCGGCTGGCACATACCTTGAAACCGAGGCGTCGGAGAGACGTTGTCCGATCAGTCCCCGAACTTTGTGCTCGGCTGTGAGGGACAGGAACCGGCGCCAGTCCTCGTCGCCCAGTTCCGCAAGCTGCTCTAGGCTCAGTCGGCGCGAGTCCCGATGCAAACAGGACAGAAGCGCCGCCAGCGCTTGGTCACGGGCTGCCGATGTCGTTGGAGGCAACCACGGCCGAGAACTCAGGTCGACCGCTTGACCTGCTGCCACTCGTCTTCCATCTCCGCCAGCGTCACATTCTGGAGCGACCGGCCACGCGCCGAGAACGCATGTTCCACGGCGTCGAAACGGCGTGTGAACTTATCGTTGGCGCGCCGGAGCGCCGCTTCGGGCTCAATGCCAAGTTTGCGCGACAGGTTGGCGATGGCAAACAGGAGGTCGCCCATCTCCTCCTCGGCGCGCGAAAGATCGCCCGTCGCGCCCGACTCAACTTCGTGGCGCACCTCGGCCACTTCTTCCTCGATCTTGTCGATGACATCCCCAGGTGTCGCCCATTCGAAGCCAACTGCGGCGGCCCTGGCGCTGATCTCGTACGCACGCAGCAGCGACGGGAGCGTCGGCGGCACGCCGGCCAGCGTGGTCTTGGGGCGCTCGATGTCCAATCCTGTGTCCGCTCGCTCCTGGAACTTGATGCGTTCCCACTGCTGGTTGACCTGATCTGTAGTGATGGAGATGTCTCGTCCCGCTGAGGCGAAGACGTGCGGGTGGCGTCTGATGAGCTTGGCGCACACGGTCTCGATCGCGTCACCGATGGAGAAGTCGCCCGCCTCCTCGCTGATTTGCGCTAGGAACACCACTTCGAAGAGCGCGTCACCGAGTTCCTCGCGAAGCTGGACCGGGGAGCCATTCTCAATGGCCGCCAGCACTTCGTAGGTCTCTTCGAGCACGAACCTGCGCAGCGACCCAAGAGTTTGCTCGCGGTCCCAGGGGCAACCGTCCGGGGCCCGCAGCGCGCGCATGATGTCGACGAGCGTGTCGAATCTGGACCCGGCAGAGTCAGCGGTTCTTGCGTCGGCCATCGTGTGCTGACGGGGTATCGTATCGGCCATAGTCGTCTCTGGAGCGTATGCTACCATCGAGATTCGTGACCGAAGAGACGCAGAGTCCATCCGCTGTAGAACCCCAGGCGTCGGCGATCAACTTCGCCGGATTCGTGATCTCGCTGGCACACACAGCCGCCGTGCATTTCGGGGACGTGGCGGATCCCTTCAGTGGCGCGAAGACAGAGACCAATATTGTCGCCGCCCAGCAAATGATTGATATCCTTGCGCTCCTGGACCAAAAGACGCGGGGGAATCTGACCGCTGAAGAGCGCCAGCTGCTCGATCAATTGCTTCGGGAACTGCGAGTGCGCTACGCCGAGGCTCAGAATGCCTCGTCCGAGGCGGCGGGTGCCGATCCCGCGTCGCGCATTGTCCTCCCTTGAGCCCAGACCCGAGCCAGGGCACGACCATTCCCGCGAGGATTACATTCCTCGGCACCGGCACGTCGTCGGGGGTGCCGATGATCGGCTGCACCTGCGCGGTGTGCCAGTCGAGCAATCCGCGAGACCGTCGGCTCCGCCCGTCCATCCATGTTGAGATTCCCGGCCGGGCGTCAATTCTGGTCGACACGAGTCCCGATCTCAGGCAGCAGGCGCTGACCTACGGCGTTAGGCGTCTCGATGCGGTCTTGTTTACGCACAGCCACGCCGACCACATCCTTGGCCTGGACGATATCCGCGCCTTCAATTTTTTGCAGCAAGGGCCGATACCCTGCTACGCGACCGCGGAAGTGTGGGGGAACATCCGAGAGCTGTTTCGGTACGTGTTCGCCGGTGCGCCTCGCCAGGGAGGTGGGATCCCGAAGGTGGACGCCCACGATATCGACGGTCCGTTTACGGTCGCTGGTGTGCAGGTGGTGCCGGTACCGCTGTGGCACGGGCGTTTGCCGATTCTCGGATTCCGTTTCGGCAGCCTTGCGTACCTGACCGATTGCAGCGCGATTCCCGACGAGTCGTGGCCACTAGTGGCCGGTGTGGATACGTTGGTGATCGATGCCCTCCGCGACCGGAAGCACTCCACCCACTTCACCGTGGCCGAGGCGCTTGAGGCGATTGAGCGTATCGCGCCGCGCCGCGCGTACCTGACGCATATGGCTCACGACTTGGGGCACGCGGCCACCAGTGCTCGGATGCCTGCAGGCGTCGAACTGGCCTATGATGGCCTCGTGCTAGACGCCACCGTCAACGCGTCGTAGCCCGCATGGACGTCCTCCACTTTCCAGATTCCCAACGCCCACCGTGGCTCGTGCAGCCAGTGCTGGCGCTTGGTAATTTTGACGGCCTGCATCGCGGGCATCTCAAGGTCATCGAGCGTGTCAAGCGTGGCGCCGCTGAGCACGGTGGCATCGCCATGGCGATGACGTTTGATCCACACCCGCCTCGGGTGGTCCGTCCGGACAGGGCGCCGCCATTGCTGATGACCAGCGAGCAGCGCCTCGAAGGTCTGGATCGAGCGGGTATCCACTGCGTCGCTGTGGTGCGATTCACGCTCGACCTTTCGCGGTGGGACCCGGAGATGTTCGTCAAGACCGTGCTAGTGGACTGGCTTCGCGTCGCGGAGGTCTGGGTCGGTGGAAACTTTCTGTTCGGTCATGAGCGCAGCGGCAACTTCACGCTGCTCCGTACCCTCGGCCAACGATACGGGTTTCGGGCGGAGAAGATCGACCCGGTACGGTACAAAGAGTTTGTGGTCAGCAGCACGCGCATTCGGCGCCTGGTGTCGGAAGGCCGTATGGATGAGGCTGCCGCCTTGCTTGGTCATCCCTATAGCCTCCTGGGCACGATCGTGGAGGGCCGCCATCGTGGCCGTGAAATCGGGTTTCCGACCGCGAACCTGGAGACCAGCAACGAGCTGATCCCGCCCCACGGGGTGTACGCAACCACGCTGACGGTTGATGGTGTTGTGCACGCGGCGATGACAAACATCGGTGTCAACCCCACGTTCGGCGACAGCACGGCGGCCACTGTCGAGACGCACGTACTCCGATTCGACGGCGATTTGTACGGTCGGCACGTGCAGCTTGGGTTCGTGCAGCGGTTGCGCGACGAGCGACGCTTCGACGACGTCGATGGCCTGAAGGCGCAGATCGAGGCCGACCGCCGGAGCGCCGAGCGACTGTTTACGCGGCTGTCGGTGTGACGGCTGATAACCATCCGTGACCATGCCCATGCATCTGTACAACACACTCACGCGACAGGAGGAGCCGTTTGCGCCGTCGCGCGACAATACCGTGCGGATGTACACGTGCGGGCCGACGGTGTATGCGCGTGCACACATCGGCAACTTCCGGACGTTCGTTGGTCTGGATGTGCTGCGCCGCACCCTCAAGTATGTGTGCGGCTACGAGGTGCGGCAGGCGGTCAACTACACCGATGTCGACGACAAGACGATTGCCGCTGCCCAGAAGGCGGGCGTACCGCTGCGCGAGTATACGGAGCCCTGGATTCAGGCCTTTCGGGAAGACGTAGCACAGCTGGGCGTCGAGACGCCTGAGGAAATGCCCCGCGCGACCGACGAGGACAACCTGCGAGCCATGGGAGACCTGATCGGTGCGCTCGAACGCAACGGGCATACCTATCGCCGCGACGGCTCGATCTACTTCAAGATTTCGACGTTACCGCACTACGGCAAACTCGCGCGACTCGACCGCGACGGCATGCAGGATGGCGCTCGCGTGGACGCTGATGAGTATTCGAAGGACGATCCGCGCGACTTTGTGCTGTGGAAGGCGTCGAAGCCGGGTGAGCCTACCTGGGATTTCGGCACCGGCCCCGGCCGGCCCGGGTGGCACATCGAGTGCTCCGCCATGGCGCTGCGACTTCTGGGGAAACCGCCGATCGATATTCATGCCGGCGGCGTCGACCTGATCTTCCCGCACCACGAAAACGAAATCGCGCAGAGCGAGGGGGCCACCAAGGAGCCCTTCGCGCGCGTCTGGGTGCATGTCGAGCATCTGTTCGTCGATGGCGGCAAGATGTCGAAGTCGCTTGGCAATGTTTACACACTGGACGAAATCGCCGCGCGCGGGCACCGGGCGTCGGCGCTGCGATACCTGCTGCTGTCGTCGCACTACCGGAAGCAGCTCAACTTCACCTGGACCGGCATGGACCAGGCGGAGGAGGCGGTTCGGCGAATCGTCGAATTCCGTGAGCGTCTGAATACCGTCACCGACGACGGCGAGCATCCCCATGTACTCGACGCGGTGGCGCAGGCCAGGCAGGCGTTCACCTCCGCTCTCCAGCGCGACCTCAACACTGCGGCGGCGCTGGCAGCGGTGTTCGATCTCGTGCGCGATCTGAACGCTTCCATCGATGCCGGAGAGATGTCGGCCGCGGAAGCCGACGCCACGGGACGCATGATGGACGAATGCGACCGAGTGCTGGGCGTGGTGAGCCTGCGGCAGACCGAGGATGCCCAGCCGCCAGTGGCCGTCGACGAAATCGAGCGGCTAATCGAGGAGCGGCGCCTCGCCCGTCAGCGTCGAGATTTCGCCGCGTCGGATCGTATCCGAGACGAGCTGGCCGAGCGTGGCGTGCTACTCGAGGACAAGGCGGGCGGGACGCGCTGGAAGAAAAAATAGGCGCAAAACCGGTGTCACAGCCTCCAGCCGGGTCCTGTCCCAGGACGGCTCCATTCGTACTCGGCGCCAAAAACATCTCTCACTCGGAAGGCGCCTGCGGCGCGGGTTTTGCGAGCACTCTCGGCCATGGCTGCAGACGGTCGTCAAACCCTTGGGAAACTGGGCGAGGACCTTGCGTGTGGCGAGTTGGTGCGCCGCGGGTACGTCGTTCTTGCGCGGCGGTATCGCACCCGATACGGCGAAATTGACATCATCGCGCGGGCCGACGGGACGGTGGTGTTTATCGAAGTCAAGGCGAGAGCGGGCGATTGGTATGGCGGCAGCCTAGCAGCAGTCACGCCGCGCAAGCAGCAGCAGATCATCAGGGTGGCGCTCGACTTCCTCGTGCGAGAGCGCATCTTGGACCAGCCGTGCCGCTTCGACGTGGTGACTGTTGACTATGAGAACGGGCAGCCGCGCATCGAGGTGTACCCGCACGCCTTCAATGCGTAGCCATTCCGGCCCGAATGAGGAGTTTCTCAATTTGCGAGCCCGCGATTCGCTGTGGTACGATCCTCTCCGGTCGACGCGAGCGGGAATAACTCAGTGGTAGAGTGCGACCTTGCCAAGGTCGAAGTCGCGGGTTCGAATCCCGTTTCCCGCTCCACTTTTCTTGCTGCTCTCGCCCCCTCCGCGCGTGGCGCGACCCCGCGCGACAATCTGACGGCGCCGTCGCCAAGTGGTAAGGCAGAGGTCTGCAAAACCTCCATCCCCGGTTCAAATCCGGGCGGCGCCTCCAACTTTGTCTTGAGAATCTCGCGCACTCGCCGGTTGCGCCGATAGCGAAGCACCATCCTCTGACAGTGCGTCGCCACCTGCAACCAGGCTTGGCCATCCTGGGAGATGCCCGGATGGGCAAGTAGCAAGGACCGGTGTCAGAGGCCTGATGCCGGGGGCACGCACCAATACGGCCCACGCCGACGGTCGCTTGGGGTATCACGATGCCGCCTGGGACGGCCAGAATAGAAATCCATGATGAAGAAGGCTCACCGGTGGCAGAGAGGCTAGAGGCGTCACAGGTTTGGTGGCCATGTGTATCGTTGACGCGCCAGGCAATCCGGAAGCCTACGCCAAGATGGACAACCTACGGGAATTCAGCACACTACGCATGGTCAGGAGTTGCGAAACGGAAGCGAGACACCTCGTCTACGGAATTCTGTGACGCTGTCGAAGCCCGCTGGCGACCTGGGCGCTGACCCCTGCCGCATCGTCGTGAGCATACTGCCTCATTCGGCGCTTCGCTCAGGCGGTTGGACGCCGCCCGGGTGCCGGATTATGATGAGGCCGCGTGTGGATCGGCTGCCGATACCTCCAGCCGTGCCCGGGACTGGACCGGTGTCCCTGTCGGGTTTTTGACTGGAACGAGGAGTAGTAATGCTGAAAACATTATCGGCCGGACTTGTTGTCGCCGCATGCGCCATTCTGATAGCTGACCTACCTGCCGCTGCCCAGCGGGCCAACCGCCCCCCAAGCTACCCGACAGACAGCCAGTGGGCGAACTCAACCGAAGGGCAGGAGTACATCGCGGCGGCGAAGGCAGCGGCCACGCCCGGTTTGATGAATGAGTTCGAGCGGACATGCACGGCGCTCGGCCCCCAGCGGCCGGCGCTTCTGGTGGAGAACGCAGGCGAGACACGAGCGCCGCGGGTGCAGATCGAGCCCATTCGCGTGTTCGACAACCTCTACTACTTCGGGTTCAGCGATGTTGGATCCTGGGCGATTTCGACCAGTGACGGCATCATTCTCATCGACGCGCTGAACAGCCCGCAGGAAGCCGAGGAGATCGTCGTACCGGGGCTGAGAAAAATGGGACTCGATCCCGCCCAGATCAAACACGTCATCGTTGGGCATGGTCATAACGACCATGTCGGCGGGGTCTCCTATCTCCAGGATACCTACCCGGGCGCGGACATCATGCTGACCGCGGCCGATTGGGATCTGTCCTTCACCAACCCACGTCCTGACCGGCCTCGGCCGACGCGGGATGTCGTGGTGACGCATGGTCAGAAGGTGACGCTGGGCGATACCACGGTGACGCTCGCCGTAACGCCGGGCCACACCCCTGGTTCTCTGGGGTTCTTTATTCCGGTGACGCACAACGGCGCCTCAGACACCGTCCTGCTGCTGAGCGGTGTTCTGCAGACTCCGACGCCGGTGGCTCTGGTTGGTCTCGAGCGTGTGCTGAGTGAGGCCAAGGCCATGAACGTGCACGCAGTGCTCAACGGTCACCCAGGCATCTTCTACGGCCAGACCCTGGAGGCCATGCAGGCTGGGGCCAAGAATCCCAATGCAGCCCACCCGTTGCTGTATGACAACGAGCAGTTTGGGCGCTATCTGACGATCATGGTCGAGTGCTCCAGGGCCAGAGTCGCGGCAATGGCCACCAGCTGAACGACATCCTCTAGTTCCCTGGAACCGTGATTCCTTGGACACGTCCCGGAGCGCGCCAGGCGAGGCGATCGCGCGCAAAACCAGAGCCGGATCGATGCACCGGTCGCGGTCACGGAGCCTGCAACGCCAGCGCGCTAGATTCTGAAACACTTTTTGTCGTGCTTTCGATTGAACTGAGGGGGATGAACATGATGGTCAGATTAGGCCTCGCGGCGATATGTGCGGTGATCTTTGCGCTGCCGGTGGCGGCGCACCATTCACACGGCAACTACGTAGACACCTTCTCGGATCTGGAGGGCGTAGTGTCGGAGATCCACTTCGTGGTCCCGCATTCCTGGGTCTATCTGGAAGTGGCGAACCCTGACGGTGGTGAGCCGCGAATCTGGGCGCTTGAGGCCACTGGTCGCGCGGGGCTCGAGCGGCTCGGCATCAACCGCGAGTACATCAAGCCGGGCGACAACATCAAGGTGAGGTGCCATGTCCTCAGGGACGGCACGAACGGCTGTCTGCTCGGGTTCCTGAGGGCCTCGGATGGATCGGTAAAAGACTGGGACGGCAGAGCCGACACGCCAATCCCCGCCGACTTTTAGACAGCCTCGCGCCACGACTGGAGCGTCGCGGAGCCAGTAGCGGAGACACGGAAAAGAGGAGGAAGCATGCCCTGCTTCCTCCTCTTTTTGTACTTCTTGCTCTTGTAGTTTTCCGGGCGGCGTAACAGACACCGCTCGTGCTGCGCGTCACGATCGTGACGAAGGTCCGTGGCTCGTCTACGGCGTGGTAAGCAGATCGAGCGTAATGGAGTCGTCGGCGCGCAACTCGCGAACGAGCGCCTGTCCATCTGTCGCTGAATGGCGTTGGTGGCAGCAGTGCGTGTCTTGGCTTCGGGCACCCGCTGTGGCGCCCGGCTGCTAGAGGGAGTCAGGCTCAGGGAAAACCGACGATCTTCTGGCCCCTCGAGTTCGGAGAAGTGATTACTGCGTGGGCAGCGCCAGGACGACGGCGCGGACGGCAGCGATGTGGGCGTTCTCCTCAATCAATTCGAGCAGATGGATCGCCTCCAGGATCGATCGGCCGCATGCGAGGGCTCCGTGCTGCTCCAGGATCGCGGCCTTGAGGCGGCCGTCGCCCATGGCGGCGATAATCTCCGCATCGGTCTGGGTGCCGCCGCCCGGGGCGAGCGGAATCAGCGGGACGGGCCCGAGCTTGGCGTGGGCGGTCACGGTGACGGGGGGCGGCGCGAGGCCGGCGGCCGCCCAGCCGGTGGCCCAGGGCGTGTGTGCGTGGGCGATGCCGTGCACGTCGGGCCGCCGCTGGTAGATCGCCAAGTGAATGGCGACGTCGCTGGTCGGCGGTCCACCCTCAAGGACCTGCCCGTCGAGCCCGACCACACTCAGGTTCTCTACCGCGCACTCGGCAAACCCCATCCCCGTCGCTTTGATCACGCAGGCCTCGGCCGCGGGAATGCGGGCGGAGAGATTGCCGCCGACGTTGCGCTGCAGGCCCCCGTGAAACGCGCGGTGCGCGGCGGCCACCACGGCCTGCTTGGTGCGCAGCACCTCAGATGCATCCATGGCGACGTTTGTACCACACGCCGCCTCAGTCGCCGGTCTGGGCCGCCGCCGGATCGATGGTACTCTTGTGTGTTGTGCACCAGGGACAAGAGGAAACCCATGCACACAGGGAGGGCCGCATGAGTCGTGAGCAGACCAAGATCGTGCCGATCAATACGGGATGGATCCAGGGCGATCTGGGGACGTACCTGTTTTGGAAGGGGGAGGCGGGTAAGAAGATCTGGATGCCCGTGATCTGCTTCTACATAGATACCGGCGAGCACAAGATCATGGTGGATACCGGGATGTCTACTGCCGAGCGCGCCAGCGAGTTTCACCACAAGGCCGAACAGCGGGACGGACGCGACGCCCCTGATGCGTTGCGCGCGATGGGCGTGGATCCCGACGAGATCGACATCGTGATCATGACGCACCTGCACTGGGATCACTGCCAGAACCTCAAGGCGTTCCGGAATGCGCGGCTCATCTGCTCGGCTGCCGAAATCCAGTGGGCGTACAATCCGCTACCGCTCTACTACCGCAGCTATGAATCGCCGATTCTCGGGATCGAACCGCCGTTCTACGGCTGTCAGTTCGAGCTGGTGGAAGGGGTGGTCACGATCGTGGACGGGGTGCGCATGTTCCCGACGCCGGGGCATTCGGTGGGGCACATGTCGGTGGAGGTGGATACGACGGCCGGCGCGATAGTACTGGCCGGCGATGCGATCTTCCGCCTGCGGAACATGGAGCCGAACGAGAAGGAGCGTTGGCGATACTGGGTGCCGGCCCGGTTTGTCAGTTCGATTGACGGGTGGAAGTCGGTGGAGGAGCTGGACCGGCGCGCGGACGTCATCCTGCCGTGCCACGATGAGGCGACCCTGGAGCATCCGGAGTACCCGTATCCCGGGATGCCGCTGAGGACGCGGCGCGTACCCGCGCCCGGCATGCCTTTCTTCACCGGCGAGCAGAGCAGAGGCTGACGCCGACCGAGCCTCTGGGGATGCACTCCCTACGGTGGCAGAGCGCAGTTTCATAACCTCTTCGGGCGTGGCCGCGGACAGTGTCCGCGGCCACCCACCTGGACGGAAGCAGATCCGTGCCTACATTGGTCGGAAAGCGCGATTCCAGTAATCGCGATTCTTGATCTCGACGTTGACCTTCTTGATCTCTTCGATGAACTCGGCGAGCAACTCGGCCTTCTTCTGCACGATGCGCTGGCCTTTCTCCGCGGTCGCTCGGAAGGGATTTCCCGGGTTGCCGATCAGGCCGGTGTCGCTGTACTCCTGGTGATCCATCGGCACCCACGCGGCATCCTTCCCGTTCATCGTCAGATACGGAGAGCCGTTCGCCTTCGTGAACTTGTTGCTGACGTCCGTGATCCACTTGGGCGCGTGTGTGAAGTCCTTGTCGGTGCGATCGAGGTGCACGATTTTCTTGCCGTACATGCTCTCGAAGAGCAGACACTCCGACGTTTCCACCTCGCTGCCGTGCCATCCAGGTGCCTCCTCGGGCGGGTTCTCGATAATGCCCTCGTCAGCCAGGAGCGCCGGGGCCGCTTCTGCGTCGTTGCGCCAGCAGCAGACAAACGCGCCGGTTTCGTAGCGAAGGGTCCGCAGGGCCGGATCGACCGCCTTCATGTTGGAGGTGTGTCCCGTGGCGAAGATCAGTTTATTGAAGCCGTTCTGAATCAGCGACCGGCCCACCTCATACAGCACGTTCTGATAGACCGATGAACTCAGCGTCACCGTGCCTGACGCGACGCCTGGTTGGTGAAGGTGCTGCGGTGAATAGCCGAACGGGATGGTCTGGTAGTGAGGGACGTTGGCCATCTCGGCGGCGAGCTGGCACGGCAGCTCGGTGGCGATACTGTCGGTCGAGACGGGCAGGTGCCGCCCGTGTTGTTCGGTGCTTCCAAGCGGAATCAGGACGATGTCGGTTTCTTCCAGCCACTTTCTGACGTCCAGGTAGCCGCAGCGAAACAGGTTGTAGATCTTCTCTTCTTTGACTTCCTTCTGTACTACCCACTCCATGCCCTGTCTCCTTCTGGAAAACCGCTCACATCGCGAACTCGAGTGCGGTAGCCATCTACGTCACTTCGCTCGCCTCAACTCATGCCACCGCGCACTGGCGGGGCTCCAAACTCACAACCGTAGTGCCGTCACGCCTTGGGCGTCAACCGAATCGCGGCCGCTCGACGATGCGCATCCATGCCTTCGTATTCCGCCTGGCGCTCGGAGTACGGGGCCAGCAGCTGCACGCCTCTCTCGTCGACCCACTGGTGAGTAATGACCTTCAAGAAATGTCCCACCCACAGCCCCCCTGTGTACCTGGCTGCCCGCGCAGTTGGAAGAATGTGGTTGGTCCCCGAGACCTTGTCGGCGAACACCTCAGCCGCGGATTCGCCCAGGAAAAGGGATCCGTATGAGGTCAACTGCGGAACGAGGGCCTTGGGATCCCGTGCGTGGACCTCCAGGTGCTCCGGGCCGTAGTCGTTGGCGTAGTCGGCGGCATCCGCCAGCGTCGGCACAACGACGATGATGCCGTTGTCTTCCCACGAGCGACGGGCCACCTCTTCGGTCGTCAGCTCGCCGAGCTGCCGCTCGATCTCCGTCACGACCTCCGTGGCGAGCTGCTCGGACGTGGTGACGAAGGCACCCCTGGCGTTGGGGTCATGCTCACATTGGGCCAGCAGGTCCGCGGAGATGTAGTCGGCGCGCCCGGTCTCGTCGGCAATGACCATGCACTCGCTGGGGCCGGCGAGAAAGTCGATGCCGACCGTCCCGTACAGCTGACGCTTGGCCTCCATCACGTACTGATTACCCGGTCCCACAATCATGTCGACGGGGGCAATCGTTTCGGTACCGAGGGCCATCGCCGCGATGGCGTGCGCGCCGCCGAGGCAATAGATCTCGGTCGCGCCGATCTCAGCCATGGTGTAGAGGATCGCGGGATTGATGCGCTTCTCCTGGCCTGGCGATGACACCGCTACAAGACGTTTCACCCCGGCCACTGCTGCCGGGACCAGCGACATGACAGCGGACGTGGCACACGGATAGCGCCCCGCCGGCACGTACGCCGCGCAGGAGGCTACCGGAACGAGGCGGTGCCCCATGTACACACCTGGAGCGATCTCCTGCTCGAACTCGGTGATCTGCGCGCGCTGCGCGTTGGCAAACGCAGTGACCTGCTGGATTGCGAAGTCGAGCCCTTCGAGAAGCGCGGGCGACAGCTCCTGTCGCGCGGCGTCGATCTGCTCGTCGGTGACGCGGGATGGTCCGCCATGGCCGTCGAACTTTCGTGAGTATTCGGCGATGGCCCCATCTCCACCGGCTCTGACGGTCTGGATGATCTCTTCGACCGTCCGCTGGAGCTTTTTCACGTCATCGGGCGCGACCGGTTTCGCGCGCTTGATGTCCTTCACGTTCATCACCGCTTCTCCTCGAGCAATTCCCCTACGTTGCTCGCGACTTTCGACAAGGCGTCGCCGATGTCGTCGATATCCTGCGGGTCCGCCAGCAGAACCTGATGTCGCAACATGATCGTGCGGTCACAGGCTGTTTCCGCCACTGGGCACCGAGGAGGATCGCGATTCAACGCTTCCTCGTACCGCGCAAACGCCTCCGGCCACAGGTGACTGCGCACGTTCTCCGGCTGGAAGACTGGATGGCGATACAACGGCCTTCGGTCTCCCGGGACGAAGGGCACACCTTCCGCGCTGAGGACCTGGCACAGACGATCAGGCGAGACGTGCCCGAAGTGCTCAGGTTCGTACCGGATCAAATAGTAGTAGTAGCCGTGTTTCATGTCGGCTCCCAGCGCCCGGACGTGCCGCAATCCAGGGAGACGCTCGATGTGGCTGGTGAGTCGAGCGGCATTGGCCTGGCGGCGGGAATCCTGGGCCGGAAAGGAGTCGAGCTGGCCCAGCAGCACCGCGGATTGGAACTCCGAGAGCCGGTAATTGCTCGACAGGTGACGACACTCCAGTGCCGACGATCTGACCGCGTCGCCGGTGTTGAACCGACCGAAGGCACGTAGTGCCGTGATCCGCTCAGCCAGGCCGAGGCTGTTGGTCATAATGAGGCCTCCTTCGCCGGAGGTCATCGTTTTGTTGGCCTGGAAGCTGAATGTCCCCAGGTCACCCCAGGTGCCGGCCTTCTGGAGCGACAGCGTCGCGTCGATGGCCTGCGCGCAGTCCTCGACCACGTGCAGACCGCGCCGCCGGCCGATGTCCAGCAGGGCAGGCATGTCGGCCATGTGTCCACCGAGGTGTACCGGAAGAATCGCCCGGGTTCTCGGCGTCAGGCGCCGGGATACATCAGCCGGATCGATGCAGTAGCTGGTGGGATCGATGTCGGCAAACACCGGGATCGCGCCGACCATCAAGACAGAGGTTGCCGTGGAAATAAACGTGTAGCACGGCACGATCACTTCGTCGCCGGGCTGAATACCAAGCGCTCGGAGCGCGATCTCGATGGCGACGCTCCCGTTGGCTACCGGTAGGCCGTGGCCGGCGCCATGAAGCTCGGCGAATCGTCGCCCGAACAGCGTGCCTGCCGCGCCAGGGTCGTCCGCCTGCAAGCCGGCGAACCAACGGCGGCTGGTCAGCACCCGTTCCAGCTGCGCTCGCTCCTCCGCGCCGCTCGTCGGCCAGGACGGATACGGCTGCGTCCGAATCGGAGATCCACCGCCTACCGCTAACTGCGCCATACGACGTTCCACACTTTGCCTGTCGCCACTCTGCCCAGGGCGCTCGGATGGGTTCCGGGCACGATTCTCTCTGGCTCCTCTACTGCGGAGGGCTTCCGGCCCACAATGCCGATTCGTCGAGCCCGATGTCGGCTCGCTCCCCCTGGATCTCGGCGTGGACCTCCTCGAGCAACACGCGGGTTCGTTCGAGGCGCCCGTTGTCCAGTTCCCGTCCCATCCTCGTGTAGAAACCGCGGGACACCTCTCTGGCACGGTCGACGACTTCTCTCGCCAGATAGTGCGGGATCGTTTCGTCGAACTCGCAGATCACCTTGCCTCCGAGTATCAGGTAGACGGCGCCGGCCTTTTCCAGTACGTCGGCGTCGTAGAGGATCTCTGCTTCCAGGGAGTGCGGCGTCTCCGCCTTGCCCTTGTGTGCACGAATGCAGTGGCCGATCGCGTCGATCTGAGCACTGCTGTAGCCGAAGTCCGACAGCCATTCCGCGGCAAGCCGCGCCCCGGTCACATCGTGTCCAAGGATTTTGTACTCGGGCGTAAAGAACCCGATGTCATGGAGCAACACTGCCGGGATCAAGACACGGTAGTCAACGGACGGTTCCGCCTCGGCGATGATCAGCGCCCGGTGCATGTCGCGCAGGATGTGCAGAAAGTCGTGGTGGGGCAGCCGGTGATCGTTGTACCCCGTTCTGGCTTTCAGATAGACCTGCAGCGCGCGAGGGTCGTTGCCAATGAGAACGTCCAGCGTCGGGCTTGTCGTTGTCGCCATTCCTCAATCTTTCCTCTGCGTCACGTGGCGCGGATTTCGTAGGCGCCTAGTTCCCGAGTAACCGCGACTAGTACGCGCACCTGTCATGTGAAATCCGCGCTGGCCGCGCCGGTCGACTTGGCGGCTGTGGCGTTGTGCCAGAACTGCTCGAACAACGTCACGACGTGGTCGGCAAATGACGGATCGTTGACGTGGTCGGCGATTTCGTGAAACGGCGTGCCCGGACGCAAGTGGCTTCGAAGCGTCCGGATAAACGCCTGGTCCGCCACCTTGTTCCTGAAGTGGAGACCGTCGCGGTTGTAGAACGACCAGCCGCCAGTGGGCACGACGACCGCGATGGGCTGGGTGGCGAGGTTCAGGCGAGCCGCCATGATTTCGGCGAGGGCGACGAGTTGCTCTCGAGTGGCGCGCACGAGCGAGACGTTGGGGTTGTGTCGCACGTTGGGCTGAGCGCGGAAGCGCTCCGGTACTGAGTCCATTGGCCCGAACGTGATGAGGTCGAGCGCGCCTGGCACAACCAGGCGCGGTACGCTGCGACCCCCGAGGACCAGTCGGGTCTCGTTCCCGGCGTGGATGCCGCCGAGCAGTTGATCGGTCAGCTCGTGGGTGCTGAGATCGAGGATCACATCCAGCATGCCTTCCGATGCCAGCTCTTCCATGGCGACTCCGCCCGTGCCATTGCAGTGGAAGCCGAAGACTTCATATCCTCGTTGCTCGAGCCGGGCCTTGATCGCCATGGCTGCGGGTGTGGTGTTGCCGTAGATCGAAATACCCACCCTGGCTCGCGCCGCCGACTCCGGCGGCATCGACACCTGCGCCGAGGCCATGCCGACGATGCCACCGACGGCGTTGGTCAGGATGAGCTTTGTCAGGGAATTGAGACCGAGCACGTCGACGACCGAGTGCATGATCGTGAGGTCTCGCGTGCCCGTATAGATGCCGAACGGCGTGCGTCCCGAGGCGACTGTAGACACCAGCATCTTGGGCACGCCGATCGGCAGCGCCCGCATCGCAGTGCTGCACACTTGGGTGCCCTGTGCCCCCCCCAGCCCGAATACCCCGGCGACGCGCCCCTCAGCGTGGAGGGTCTTCAAGACTTTCGCGGAGCCCGCCGCCATGGCGCGAATCCAACGATCCCGCGTCTCTGGCTCCGACATCCTCGAGGCGAGGTACTCGCGGCTTTCGCCGACCTCGGTCGCAATCGTGTCGGATGTGATCGAGGGAACTGGTGCGGCCGGATCCGTGTTCGGGATGATACCGGTATCCAGGACCAGGGCCTGATAACCGGCTGATTCGATCTGCCTGACTACGAAGGCCGCTTCGGGCCCCTTCGTATCAAGTGTTACGATCACCACAATCGCCGCTGTGTTCATGTCGGCCGCGTCCTCAACTTCCGTACTCTAAGGGCTCGGGTCTACATGAAGTTGCCACCTTGACCACCGATGCATCCTGCCACCACCCCACCGCGCACAGTCCGCACGGCGGGGGGGGCGGCCGGGCCGCGTTGCTCGTCGCTTGCATGCGCCCGGCATGCGCGCTCCTGGCGCCTTGGCGAGCGGACGCCTCGATGCCCCAGCTGACAGCCCTATGTAGACGCGAGCCCTAAGTCCCCACGTGCCGGGAGGCACCCCGCTCGTCTCGGCGCGGTGCAGCCATGCACCCCTGGTCCAGGAGCTGGAGAACCTGAATAGTATAGTGGTCGCCGCCGAGTCTTCTTCGGATGCGTGGGTCGACATCGGCTGTCGGCGCGTCAGAGGGGAACCGTTCACGCAGGGTCAGACTGATCTCGATCCAATCGGTAACGCAGCCCCTACGTCCCATACCGAGGAAACCTGATATGCGCGCGCTCTACGACGCCATAGTCGGCCACATCGTTAGCAGTGGAAAACGCATCCGCAGCAAGTCCGGCACGATTCAGGATATCGGGGTCACAAAGGCCTATCTCACCGAGGAGGACGTCCGGATCGAACGCGAGCTGAAGCAGCTCGTCCAGCAGTCGTACCCTCGTCACGAATTCTATGCCGAGGAAGAGAACGACCAGGCCCTCGATGCTGAGGATGTATGGGCTGTCGACCCCATCAGTGGGACCCGGCTCTTTATCGCGGGATTGCCACACTATGCGATCGTGGCCGCGCACGTGCACAAACAGGAGGTGCAGTTCGGCGCGGTCTACGACCCGTCCATGGACGCGCTGTACACGGCGTACAAGAACGAGGGTGCGTTTCTCAACCGGCAACGGATATCGATCTCCGAGCCCGGCGCAGCGTCGCCGAAGGTGATCTTTAATCTTGCGCTCGACTGGAAGGATGACGCGATTGCACGGGAGGCGTCCCGCCAACTCCAGAGGTTTGAGCTCTATCGGCTTCTGGGTTCCCATGCCGTGAACGACTGCCTGGTGGCGAGTGGGAAGTGCAATGGCGTGGTCTGCCTCGCGAAAGACAGCTTTCCGTACTTCGCCAGCAGCGTGATCATCAAGGAAGCTGGAGGCGTCTTCACGAATCTTGCGGGGGACGAGAACATCGTGTCGACCGACAGGGTCTTCATCGGCGGCGACAAGCAGACGTATCAGGCGCTAAAGCTGGTTGTGGACGACCTGTTCAAGGGAAAATCGGCAGGCTGATTCGGATGCCGGCCGGCATCTTTGTGCTCGTCAGGAAGGCTGCTAGGGGGCGTCTCGCACGATGGCCATGACCTGTTCGAACAGGGCGCCGTTTGTGCTGATGCCGTTGCCGCCGGCGATCGTGGGAGTGCCAGTCCAGTCGGTGAACGTGCCGCCGGCTTCCCGGAGGATCGGTAGCAGAGCGGCACAATCCCACGGCGACAGGACCGGGTCGAGCATGACGTCGGTCCGCCCTGTGGCGACAAGGCAGTGGCCGTAGCAGTCGCCCCACCCTCGCTGAATTCGCGTGTTCTGCTGGAGGCGTTCCCAGGCCGATGGCTGCAGGCGGGAGAGGTTCGAGCTGCTTGTGAGACTGACAGCCGCGTCGGCCAGATCATCGGTGGAGGAGACGTGGGCCGGCCGGCCGTCCCAGCTGCAGCCATGACCCGTAGCCGCGGCCACCATCTCGCCTAACGCCGGGAAGCCGGCGACGCCCACCACCATCTCTCCTGCGATCTCCAGCCCCACCAGGACACCGAACAGCGGCACGCCGCGGATGAAGGACTGGGTGCCGTCAATCGGATCGATGATCCAGCGATGTGTGGAGTCGCGGTCGGTTTCACCGAACTCCTCACCGAAGATGGCGTGGTCGGGAAACCGGCGCTCGATGAGCTGCCGCAGGAGCTGCTCGGCCGCTCGGTCGGCGACGGTCACCGGAGACGCGTCCGCTTTCCACTCCACGGGCACGCCCGTTTGGAAGGAGGCCAGTGTGACCCGGCCGGCCTGCCAGGCGGCGTCGATGGCGAAGTCCAGCAGGTCCCGGGTACTCGTCATCTCACGCGTTGGTCCGCGTGGCGTCAGCGCGGCGCGGTGTGTGGGCCGTCCAACGATCAACGGCCATCACACCGGCACGTGATGTCACCAGCGGTCCGATGCTCAGCCTTCCTGCGCGGCCGATCGAGGCGCGTCGATCGGTCGTCGTCGGACTCTGCCAAACTCTTCGCGCAGAGCGCCCTGAATACGAGCGACCGATTCCGGATCGGGGAGCGGCGTGAACCTGCTCACGATCCACGCTACCGGAAAGTTGATCGCGACACCCCAGAACGACGGGTCTACACCGAGCAGAGGTAACCACGACGGCGTGGCCATACCCAGCATCGGGTAGACCTGCTCCCGCACGGCAAGCGAGACAATCAGTCCGACGACGATACCGACCGTGACGCCGACCTTGGTCAACTTGAGACTGCCGGGTATGAGAATGGCAATCAGCGCCGGCAGCAGCTGGGTGATCATCGCGGCCGTGACGCCAACCATGATCGTCACCAGTCCCCAGTCATAGGAAGCCGCCGCGACCGTGATCACCACCAGACACACCACGAAGATGCGCCCGACACCCACGTAGTGCTCGGGCGGTGCTTCCTTCCTGATGAACCCCTTGTAGACATCCTTGGTGAGCATCGCGGAGTTCGCGTTCGTGTCGGCGTCCAGCGACGACATTCCGGCCGCCAATCCGCCGGCGACGATCAGGCCAGCAAACCATGCGGGCGCGCGCTCGGCCAGCAGCAGAGGAAATGACTGTTCGGCCCCTGAGCCGACCAGCTGTGGGTAGAACAGGGCTCCGGTGAAGCCAATGATCATCGCCGGAATGTACATGCCCATGAGGTAGAACCCGAGGGTCAGACCGGCCTTCCGCACCGTTTTTACATCCCGCGCGGAGTAGAAGAACATGAAACCTCTTGGGAGAATGGCCCAATAGAGGGCGATGCCGAACACCGGCCAGCTAAACCACCACTGCGGGGTCGCCATCCCCTCTGGCCCAGGTAAGGTCAACATGGCCGGGTTTGCGGTTTCCACGGCATTGAAGAGTCCCTGCATGCCACCGGGGACCAGCGACAGGCACCAGAAGGCCGCCGCCCAGATGGCCACAAACATCCAGACGGCCTGCGCCACCGTCGTCCACGTGACTCCCCGCAAACCGCTCTTCCAGACGTAGATGATCACCAGGACGCCCATCGCTATGAGCGCCCCGAGATAAGGGATGTGTCCTTCGGTCCCACCCGAGAGCAGCCTGGCCGGGCCGGTGATGTTGGCCGTCATCAGAGGAACGCAGCAGGACAGCGCGTACAGCGAAATGAAGGCGCGGAACTTGCCTTCACCGAAATAGTCAACGATCAGGTCCGCGGGCGTGATGTAGTTGAACTTCCTCCCCAAACACGTGATTCTCGACCCGAAGAAGTAGATCATGAAGAGCGGGGCTCCCACCGTCCACAGAATGTTGCCGACAAAAGCGACGCCGTGACGGTGATAAAACCCCATCGAGCCAGGGATGGCAAATGCCGTGTGGAAGCCGCCGGCCATGCCGAGATACAGGACCAGGAAGCCGAACCCGGGACCGACCTTGAAGTAGTCGTCCATCGACACCCGCCCGCCTTTGGTCCACTTTCCGGTCCCGATCCACAGGATCAGAGTGGCGTAGGCGATGACGATGATGAGTGTGTAGTGCCAGGATTCCATGGCTACGATCTCCCCGCTAGTTCGTCGTCTCGTTCAACCTTGAGCCCGATAAAGCAGCAACCTGTCTGCCAGGCGATGCCCCATCCCGTGCACCAGGCGTAGACCAATGGAAACCCAAGAACCGACACGGGCTCGTTGACAGCCCATACGCCGACCCAGACCATCAGAAAACAGAGAAGGAACCAGGCTACGTAGAACTTTTCCCAGATGGTCCAGGGCTCGGGTGACTCAAGTTCGCTCGACATAGAGATCCTTTCCCAAGGTGCGGGGCGAGTGTAGGGGGATAGCGAGCGGATTATACACAGTTGACCCTCCCGCCGCGACAAGCCACTAGCAAGGTCCACCGAGGAGGATAGCCATGCCAGGACGTCGGTGCATTACGGAATGATGACGACGAGTTCGATTTCGAGTTTCGCGCCTGCGATGAGTCCTCCGGCCTGAAACGTGGTCCGCGCGGGAGGACTGTCAATGCCGAAATACGTCTCGAACACGGCGTTCATGTCCTGCAACTCGGCGAGGTCGGCCATGAGGATCGTGACCTTGACCGCGTTGGCAAGCGATGTGCCCGCTTCCTCGCAGACAGCTTTGAGATTTCTGATGACCTGGTGAGTCTGCTCGGCGATGCCGCCGGTAACGAGTTCACCTGTTGCCGGGTCGAGCGGGAGTTGCCCGGAACAGTACAGCCACTGGCCCACGGCGATCGCCTGAGAGAGCGGCACCTTGCCGGACGCAGCCCTGTCTGTACGGACGACTGTCTTTTCCATCACTGAGCCCTTCTCGGCGGCTTCGCGATCATCACAGGCTCATCATCAGAAACCCGCAGAACGCTGGGTTATTGGGTGCAAGATTCTCGTTGACCATGCCTCTGATCTCCAGGATGTGTTTTCGATAGCTCCTGTAGAACTCCCATGAAGGCGTTGCGTTGTAGGTCAAGTCCAGTTCGAGTTTCTCGATCACCAGCTTCGTCGTGGTTGGTTTCACGAAGACATCCTTGTTGGGGCGAAAGTAGGACTGCACGGCGGTGGCGAGGGGCCATTTCGCCAGTTTTCTTTTTTTCAGCTCGCGCACGAGTATGTCGAATCCGACTTTTTCTTTCCCATGCAGCAGCTGATACAGAGCGCCAGTAAATATTTCCCTGTCCTTCTTCGGGAGCGTTCTCAGCATGTCTCTGAATTTGGGCTTCTCGAACATTGACACCATGGTCGATCGACCGACGAGCTTGACCGCTCCGTCGATGATCGCATCCGTGTCGTCGAACGCGCGCTTGGAGAACGCCTCTTTGGCAAACGTCTCCAACTTCTCCATCATGTGCTTCTTCCCAAGCTCGACCAGTTCTGGATGTCGAAACCCGCCGGGGTACTGTTTCAGGAACGTCGCTTCCGCCTCTTTGAGTGCCTTGGTATTCATAGTGTTCCTCCTTCAGGAGGCTCCTGGGGACTTCGGAATTCTCAGGCCGACGCTGATGTTACTTCTGCTCGCGGCGCTCCCTCCTGGCAGGAGAGTATCCACTGCGGTTCCTCGGGAGATACTCGCTCATGAAATCCGCGCTAGTCATCCGGACACCGGGCCTCGCAGCAGTGCAGAATCCTCGATCGCCGGCGCACCAACCATCGGTCCTCATTCCCCCTATAATCAGGCCGAAGACGGATGGCCGACACTGGCTGCCGCCCGTTCTGTACTCGCTCGCTTCCGATTACCCGCGTCGTCGAGAGGGAACATCACATGATGAGAAACGCCATGCGGCTGGCGATTGCGTCAGCGGCAATCGCCGTTTCGCTCACCGGCGTTCCGGTCTTGGCCCAAGCCGTAAGCATCGAGGTCCTGTCGTCGTTTCCGGAACTGGTGACGGGCGGCGACGCGCTGGTGCGAATCGCCGGTGTCAATACCGCACCCACGGTGACGGTCGACGGCAGAGATGTCTCGGCCTCCTTCGTTGCCGATGGAAGCGGATACTGGACCGGTGTGGTTGAGGGCCTGGTGGATGGAACTAACGTCCTGACCGCGTCGGCAGGCGACGGCCGAGCGACGCTGACCCTGACGAACCACGCGATCAACGGCACGCTGATCGCGGGGCCGCAGCAGTCGCCGTTTGTCTGCGAAAACGAAGCACACGGACTGGCTCCGGCAACTGAGGAGTCCTGCTGGGCCCCGACGAAGACGGGCTGCAACTATCGAAGCACCGACGAGACGTGGAAGTCCTTCGAGCCCAGTGGGGCGCGGCCAGCTGACATCGACACCACGACCATCGACGGCAAAACTGTGCCGCTCATCACCTGGTACGAGAAGGGCATCATCAATCGAGCGGCGTACGTCATCAGCCTCCTGCACGACCCGGCAGCGGGAGCGCTGCCGACCCCGATCAGCAACGACACCGGTTGGAACGGGAAGCTGATCATGTCTCACCGTGGTGGCGCCAGTCCTGGTTGGCATCAGGGCCGCACGATCGGTACGCTCGATCCTGACCGAGGGTATGTGGGCGGTGAGAATAACAACCTCCACGAGTCCCTGATCCGGTCTGGATTCGCGATGGCCGGCGGCTCGCTGATGGTCACCGGGACCACTGCGAATCACGTCGTCCAGGCTGAGACCGCGGCCAAGGTCAAGGAGCGGTTCATCGAGCTCTTCGGTCGGCCGCTCTTCACCATTAGCATGGGCACGTCGGGCGGCTCGATGTCGCAGCATCTGATCGCCCAGAGCTACCCCGGCCTGTACGACGCCATCATGCCGTGGCGCAGCTTTTCCGATGTCATGACATTTCAGGCCACGGTCAATGACTGCAACCTTCTTGTGAAGTACTTCGATGAGGCACGCGTGCCTTGGACGGAGCTGCAGAAGCGGGAGGTCTCCGGCAAGCTGACCTTCGCATATTGCACAGGACCAGCCGCGGGTTTCCCGAATCTGGTGCCGGAAGAATGCCACAGGTCGGTTCTAGATGCCAAAGAGTCAGACCCGCAGAAATGGGCGGACGTCCGGTGCACATATCAGGACAACCTGGTCAACATCTACGGCGTCGATCCTCAGACCGGACATGCCCGCAGCCCCTGGGATAACGCGGGCATTCAGTACGGCCTCCGTGCGTTGAACGACGGCGTCATCTCTTTCGATCAATTCGCCGACCTGAACGCTCGCATCGGGGGCCACGACGTCGATGGTGTCATCGTGCCAGGCGCGCGCGCGCAGGCCAATCCGGACGCGCTGCGAATCGCGTATGGGACAGGCCGTTTCAACACCGGCGCTGGCGGACTGCGCAACGTTCCCATTCTCGATATTCGTGGATACACCGACGGCATCTGCACGGTTCGCGGCTGTCCGCCAGGGGATCCGGCGGACCCTGACGTGCACGACGGGTCCCACACCCTCGTCGCGCGTGCCCGTTTGCAGAAAGCCAACGGCACCGCCGACAACCACGTTCGAATCGTGGCCCACGAAGTCGGGCACCGCGGGCCCGATTCGATCCTGGGGACCGTGTCGCCGATCGCGGTCGCGCAGGTTGACCAGTGGTTGACCGCCGTTGTGTCCGACACGTCGGACACTCCGCGGGCCCAGAAGATTTCTGCCCATCGCCCCGCAGATCTGGTCGATGCCTGCTACCCCGCTGCTGACGCCAAGGTCACCAAGATGGACCGGTGCGCCGAGCTCTTCCCGTTCGGCACCGACGCTCGTCTCGTCGCCGGGGCGCCGTTGGCCAGTGACACGTTGAAGTGCGCGCTGAAGCCCGTCGATGCGAACAACTTTGCAGTCAGTCTGTCGGGAGAGCAGCTTGGTGCCCTGCGTCGGGTCTTTCCCGAAGGTGTCTGTGACTATTCCAAGCCTGGGATAGGCCAGGTGCCACTTGCCGGGACGTGGGCCGTCTATGCCGGCAACGCCGAGGTCACGTATCTGAAACCCGCCAGCGGTTTCTGAATCGTTGTGTTTGGGCCGACGCCAATGAGCATCCATGACTGAGAGACCGGCCTGCGGATCGACGATGTTCCGGCGCGCGGTGATTCGCGCTATCCGGGTCGAATGAACCACGCACCTTTTGCTTCCGACGTCGGTCCGTATCTGGATGCGCTCGTGCCTCCCAGACACCCGGAACTACAAGCCATGGAAGCCGAGGCCGCACGGATCGAATTCCCTATCATCGGACCGGCCGCTGGTCAGTATTGCTACCTGATGACCCGCCTGCTTGGCGCGAAGGCAGTCTTTGAGCTCGGGTCAGGCTTTGGGTATTCGACGGCGTGGTTCGCGCGTGCGGTGTACGAAAACGGAGGCGGCGTCGTCCACCACGTCGTCAACGATGGCGATCTGTCGGCGCGCGCGAGGCAGCACCTGACGCGACTTGGGCTGAGTGACATGGTGGAGTTTCATGTCGGAGAGGCCGTGGCAGCTCTGGGTGATGCGGCCGGGCCGTTCGATCTGATCTTCAACGACATCGACAAAGCTGAGTATCCGGCGTCGCTTCCGGTGATCACGTCGAAGCTGCGCTGCGGCGGTCTGTTACTCGTCGACAACTTGCTGTGGTACGGGCGTGTGTTCGACTCAACGGATCAGGCAGCCGACACCAGAGGGGTGCGCGAACTGACTCGACTGATTGCCAGCGACGCAGGATGGATCTCGAGCATCGTTCCCATTCGAGACGGCATCCTGGTCGCGCAACGGGTCTGACGGTCATCCAAAACATTAGATGGAATCCCTTTTATGCCACACCACACACGCGATCCTCGCTACAGCCCTATGAAGACCATCTTGACGGTGATGTTCCTGATGGCTGCCGCATGGAGCGCCGTTCCGGCGGCGGCGCAGACGGGCGCAGATATCTATCAGCAACGATGCGCGGCTTGCCACGAGGAGGGCTCCGACCGTATCCCTCCGCGCGTCGCGTTGGAGGAGATGCCCTCGGCGCGCATCCTGCGGGCGCTCAACGCCGGGGTCATGATGGCCGTCGCGCTCACAATGGACCCGGAGGACCGCGTGGCAGTGTCGTCCTATCTGGGAACGAGTGATCCAGTCGCTGGTCCGTCCGCGCAGGCATTCTGCGCGGATCGCACCGTGACAGTGCCTTCGACACCACAGGTGTCCTGGGTCGGGTGGAGTCCTGCCCGAGACGGCAGCCGGTTTCAGCCTGCCGATCAGGCTGATCTGAGCGTCGATCAGGTTCGGCGTCTTACGCTCCAGTGGGCGTTTGGTTTTGACGGAGACTCATCAGCGTTTGCACCGCCCACTGTCATCGACGGGCAAATGTTCGTGGGTAGTGCCGGTGGTGTTGTGCACGCGATGCAGGCCGAATCGGGCTGCCTGCAGTGGACCTTTCAGGCGCAAGGTCCGGTGAGGTCGTCGATCGTGGTCGTGCCGTTTGGAGAGCAGCACGCGCTCCTCTTCGGCGACATGACCGGCAGGTTTTATGCCGTGTCCGCGGAGAGCGGCACATTGCTGTGGTCGGTTCAGGTGGACGCGCACGACTCGACGCGGCTGACTGCCGGATCGGTTGCGCACGACGGAATCGTCTACGTGCCGGTCTCGTCGTGGGAGGAGACGCGGGCCGGGGATCTGGACTACCCGTGCTGCACGTTCCGCGGGAGCGTCGTTGCTCTTCGCATCAGCGATGGAGAGCAGCTGTGGCAGACCTGGATGACCGATGCGCCCGAGGCTCGCGGCAGGAATGCGCGCGGCACGATGCGATACGGCCCCTCGGGTGTCGGGGTCTGGTCCACGCCCACGTTGGACGAAGAGCGCAACCTCCTCTACATCGGTACCGGCGATAACTACACCGCTCCGGCGACTGATACCAGCGATGCGGTCATCGCCCTCGACAGAACCACGGGCCGTATCGTCTGGTCACGCCAACTGACCGAAAATGACATCTATAACGGGTCGTGCGCCGCGAACCCAGAAGGGTGCGGGCCGGACTTCGACTTTGGTCAGGCCCCGATCCTCAGTCGCGCGCCGGATGGTCGAGAGCTCCTGCTGATTGGCCAGAAGTCGGGCATTGTCTGGGCGCTGGACCCGGCCAACGAGGGCGAGGTGGTCTGGGAGACGCGTGTCGGCGTCGGCGGCATCAATGGCGGAGTGCAATGGGGCATTGCCACCGAGGGGCAGCGCGTCTTCGCGACTGTCTCCGACGTCAAGCGTTCGCGGAACACAGACCCCGGTGATCCACGTCGGGTCGTGCTCGACCCCAACGTCGGCGGCGGGCTCACGGCACTGCGCATAGCGGACGGCGCCAGGGAGTGGTATTTCCCGGCGGCTCCCTGCGCGGACGGCCGTCCGCTTGGCTGCAGTCCGTCACAGCCAGGGGCCGTGACGGCGATTCCTGGCGTCGTCTTCACCACGTCGGTCGACGGATACCTGCGGGCACACTCCACCACAGACGGAGCGCTCCTGTGGAGTTTCGATACGATGCGGGACTTCGAAACGGTCAACGGGGTTGCCGCGCATGGCGGCTCAATCGATGGTCCAGGTGCGGTGGTCGTGGGCGGCATGGTCTTTATCAGTTCAGGATATCTGCGCAACGGAGGCGTGACTGGGAACGTGCTCCTGGCGTTCTCGGCAGAGTAGGCGTCCCTGGGCAGCCAGGCCCCGAACCACCTGGACCCACACCCGAAAGTCCCGGTCCGCAGCGCGGCCGTAAAGCTCACGAGCTGACCGCTCAGCCCGCGTCACCTTCGCGCGTCATCAGCGCGCCAGCCCCGACTCGGACCAGTTCACGCGCGTGGGGTAACAGCCGCTCCATGCCATCCGGCAACCGGGCCAGCCGTACACGCCGGGAGATCTGCGTCAGCCGGTACAGCAGCTTCTGATCATCCAGATAGTCAAACAGAAACCGCTCCTGGCGGAAGCGCTCCGCGAATAGGGCCACGCGCTCGGCAGATGGCTCTGTCGAGGCTCCGGCGACCCGACCGATTACATTGAGGTCTACCCGCGCGAGCGACTCGTAGTACCGCGGCAGCACCTCATGGTCGCGTTCGATGAGCGCGGCATCCAGAAGCAGTTCCAGGAGCACGTGCCCCAAAAAAAACGCACGCATGTGGCGGTTCTCGGGCTCCAGCGCGGCGATGTGTTTCGTGAGTGTGTCGGACAGCTCGTGAAAGGCCGCCGTCTGGTGAAACCAGCGGTCGTCGTCGAAATGACGCTGGATTCCCGACGCGAGTGAAGCCTCGCGTGCGTCGGTCGCATTGGCGCGCAGCCGGGCTGTGTGCACGCGACTCCGGCGGTCACTCACCCGGATCCAATCGGGAAGCGCGGTGCCGGCCAGCTGGTAGGGATCCTCGATCAAACCTATGGCGTGCGCAACGTAGTTCATCGCGGCGCAAGTGTAGCCCGTCGACCCGAGAAGGAGACGGCCGACACACGAAGAGCTAGCAGCCCCCCATGAGGAGACGCAGCATCGACTCGCTTACGCGCCGTGAGCGGCGTTGGGAGCGAACTTGTCCTCGATCCTCGGCGCACACCAACAGCCACGACCCGCGCAGCGACAACGACGGCTCCCCGCGGGCCACATTGAGGCGTCGGCGTACTTCAACATGAGCACGCCGACGTCCTTCTACCTAACCTTCTCGCACGTGCTGGTTGAACCAGGCGATGGTGCGCGTCCACGCCTCCTCCGCTGCCGCCTTGTTGTAGCGTGCCGGCGTCGCGTCGTTGAAGAAGCCGTGGACCGAATCCGGGTACAGATGGCCCTCGTACGTGACGCCGGCACTCTGCATGGCCGCCTCGTACTCCGGATACGCCTCTACGAGTCGTGTGTCGAGCGCACCGTGATTGATGAGCATGGCCGCGCTGATCTTCGGCACGTCCGCCGCCGGGGGGGCACCGCCATAAAACGGAGCCGCCGCCGCCAGATCCGCTCCCAGCAGCACGGCCAGGTTGTTGGACATGCCGCCGCCAAAGCAGAACCCGGTCGTACCGATTCTGCCGTTGCAGTCCGGACGGGCTTTCAGCCATCGCGCGGCAGCCACGAAATCCGCAGCCATCTTGCCGCGATCGACCTGCCCGAACAGCTCGCCGCCTCTGTAGTCGTCGTTCGGATAACCACCGACCGAGGTCAGCGCGTCTGGCGCAAACGCCATGAAGTTTGCCAGGGCGAAGCGTCGCGCCACGTCTTCGGTGTGCGGATTCAATCCTCGGTTCTCGTGAATGACTAGCACGCCGGGTAGCTGCTCTGGCGTCTCGCTTCGTGAATCGGCGCTGAACGGCCGGACCAGATAGCCCCTGATGAACCCGTTTCCATCTGGGGAGGGCACGGTTTCATAGCTGGCCGTGATGCGATTGTCATCCGTGCGCACCTGCTGGCCAAGCGCGTAGTTCGGCATCAAACCTTCGACGATTGCCGTGACCGTGAGGCCGCCAACCGCGAAACGGCTCACGCCGCCGAAGAAGTCACGACGACTCACCTCACCGTGAATGTAACGCGTGTACAGGTCCACCGCTTCCGCCGGAATTTCAGTCTTCGTTACGTCCATTGAGTTTCCCTTCCATCGAGTCTGGCGAGTCGGTTAAGCGCGGGGCCAATCACTCCATCCGTGGCTTAGCAATATCGCTCGCGGCCGGACTGCGGCGTGGCACAATAACGCCCAAGGCCGCGCCGGAACTACGTGTGTTTCCCGCCGAGTCTATCGGAAAGCGGACAATCCTGGCGAGTCGACCCCGATGTCCTAAATAAATTTACCGATGCCTCCAGAATAATCTGGTCCCATGTCTCGGGTGTGAATCTGGATTGCCATCGCCAAGGGGGGGCGGCGCTGCACGGGACCACCGGCTTGAACACTGCGTTGCTCTTCCCTCGCATACACTCAGTATTCTCAGTCGTCACGCCTTGCCAGCCGGGCGCTGCGCTCCGGGACTTGTCCCAGGAATCACGGTTCCAGGGGACTAACTGCTGACCGTTTGCGGCTTGACGACGACCTTGATCGCCCCGTCGATTCGCTCCTTGGAATATCGAAGTGCCGTGGGTAGCTCGTCGAGGGCGAATGTATGCGTGTGCACAGGCGACGCGTCGATCTTCTGCTGCGCCATCAACGAGGCGGCCCGGCGTACCGCGCTCTGTCCCTCCCCGCGGATCCCGAAGAGATAGATGTTGTTGGTGACGATGTGTTCGACATCGACCAGCGCTGGCGTGTGCGCAAAGGCGGCAAGACATACCCGCCCACCACGCGAGACCATCTTGATCGCCTCGTTGACGGCGTCCGGTGCGCCGGAGCACTCGACGACGTAGTGCACGCCGCGCCCTCCATTGAGCCGCCGCACCGCCTCGACCACTGGCTCTGTGGACGCGTTGATACGGTGATCGGCGCCCAGCCGCGTACCCGTTGCGAGGCGGTCGTCGCGAATGTCGGTCAGGATCACCGGGTGCGCGCCGAGCGCCTTGGCCACCGCCACGACCAGGAGGCCGATCGGCCCCGCGCCAGTGACCACCAGCGCCTGGCCCGCGACGAGCCCGCCGAGCACGTCCAGCCCGTACATCGCGGTGCCCGCCGTGACGATCAGCGTCCCCAGCTCGTCGCTCAGGCTGTCGGCCACGCGCACCAGCGTGTTGACGTGGTTGACGGCGTACTGCGCGAAGCCACCATCAGTCGTAAACCCGTTGGCGCGGTGTCCTTTGTTGAACTCGCCCTCGTTTTTCCCGTAGTTCAGGCACGACGTGTACATTCCCTGACGGCAGCGTTCGCAGCGCCCGCAACCCGCATGGATCTCGACGGCGATCCGCTCGCCGACGGCATACTCATCGACCGTGGGCCCCAGCGCGACGACCGTGCCCATGTACTCGTGGCCTGGCGTGAAATTTCTGTTGAACGGCAGTTCGCCGCCAGGCAGACCAGGGGGGCCATGGTGGATGACCTCCAGGTCGGTCGCACATATCGCGCACGCGTCGACGCGCACCAGCACCTCCGCTGGTCCCGGCCGCGGCACGGGCTTGTCCACAAGCGTCAGTTGGCCCGGGTCTCCGAGGACCCACGCCCTCATCATCTCGGGCACGTCGGGTTTCGTCTCTGGCATTCTCTACGCTTCTTGCTCTCGGCAAGACACAACAACCAGCGCGGCTTCTCCGCTCGGTGGGTCACGTCAGCGCGTAACTATACCAACCCGGCTACCACCCCGGCGCCGACGTTGAGGCCGCTGGCGGACCAAGTGTCGCGTAGGGTCCTGTCAGGGTTCGAGTATTGGGAACACGAGGTTGCCGGTCGGCACCGGGACGCTGAAGAGCACGCTGATTTCACTCTCTAGTGTGCGGGCGGGGTCCACCCGTCTGGCGCGCGTACGCCCGACAGATCGATCGTCTCCAGGCTTTCGGCCGTGACCGGTACCTGCGCGGTGAAGAGCACCGGAGGCACCTGCCGCTGCTCAAGGTGGTTCACCGCCGCGCGAATACCCCACCGCCCCATGGTCACCGTCTGCTGCAGCACCGAGGCCGTGATCACGCCCTCGCGGATGAAGTTCTCGGTGTCGATCTGGAAGTCGGTCGCTGTCATCACGATCTCCCCCGTCTTCCCTGCGGCGAGCACTGCCTGGGCCGCGCCAACGGCTGTGGTATCGGCGCCGTTGTAGACGCCATCAATTTGCGGGAAGGTCTGGATGAAGTCTTCCATCAGGCGCAGGCCGTCGGCTGGCGTGGACTGCGAGTACTGCTCGCCGACAATCGTGATGTTCGGGAACCTTTCGGCGAGTCGCGCCTTGAACGCATTGCCACGAATCTCGGCCCACGACGTGCCCGGCGCACCGCGCAGCATCACCACGCTGCCCTCACCATTCAGTCGCTCGCCCATGAGGTCGGCGTGCATCCGGCCGATGACATCGTCGTCCGAGCGGACGCGGGTGACGACCATGTCGCTATCGGTCATCACGTTCACGTTGATGATCGGAATTCCGGCAGCCGCCGCGTTTTCGACGGCCCCCACGGTCCCCGGACCACTGACGGCGGCCAGGATAATGGCATCAACCTTGCTCGCCACGAGGTCCTCGATCTGCGCCACCTGCCTGTCGAGGTACTGATAGCCCCCCGCTTCGAGCATGGTTACCTGCACGCCGAGCGCCGCGGCCTCGTCGAGATACCCGTACGCTTGCCCTACGTAGTGCGGATTCGACAGGTGCGGCAGCGCGATGCCGATCGTGTACTGCGTGGATGGCGGCTCGGGCCTGGGATAGTCGGTGATCGTCGCCGCGGGGCTCTCAGTCGAGCCCGCAGGGCCCGGGCTGGCAGAGTCCTGCGGTTCGGTGCCAATCCCGCAACCTGCGATTGCCACGGACGCCAGCACGAGCAACCAGCCCCTGCCGCTGATGTGTGTCGTCATGTTCCTCGTCTCCTTCAGCGACGCCGCTCGCGTGCCAGGTCCACGTACACCGCGCCTACGATGATTGCGCCGATGACGATGTTCTGCACGTAGGACGACACTTGAATCAGGTTCAAACCGTTTCCGAGAATACCGAGTAGGAGGACGCCCATGAGCGTTCGGCCGATGCCGCCCACACCGCCCGTGATACGTCCGCCCCCAATCACCACCGCGGCAATCGAGTAGAGCTCCTGCACCTCACCAAGCGTAGGCTGGCCCGAGATGACGCGCGACGTCAGTACAACCCCGGCGATGCCGACGAAGATGCCGCTCATCACGTAGACCAGAACCTTGTAGTTCGCCACGTTGATACCCGAGAGTACCGCCGCGTCTTCGTTGCTCCCCATCGCGTACACGTAGCGCCCGAAGCGTGTGCGGCTCAGGATAACGTGCGCGACAACGAAGGCAATCCCGGCCAGCAGCGTGGGAATCGGAATCGGGCCAATGTACCCTGCACCAACGACGAGGAACTGCCGCGGCAGTCCCGCAATGGGAAGACCTCCGCTGAGCGTCAGCGCCACGCCGCGAGCCGCCACGAGCATGCCCAGCGTGGTGATGAAGGCGGGCACGCGCAGTCTCGCGATGAGCACGCCGTTCAGGAGACCAGCGAGCGCGCCAGCGACAATGCCCGCGGTGATTCCCTCGACGACGCCGAACTCAAGCATCCACTGCGCACACACCACGCTGACTAGTGCCAGCAGCGAGCCGACGGAGAGATCAATGCCACCACTGAGGATGGCGAACGTCTGCCCGAGCGAGAGGAGCGCGAGGATGGACATCTGGCGCGAGACATTCGCGATGTTCGTCTCGCTCCAGAAATTCGGATTCATCGAACCGAATACCAGGGCCAGCACGACGATCACCGCCGGCATGCCCACTCGGCCCCATGGGATCTGTTTCAGCAGGTTCATGACGGCACCGCCGATACTCGGCCCGACGCCAACGGCTCCGCCGCACTGCCGCGCATCGCGCAGTTCAGGATGTTCTCTTCGGTGGCCTCCGCTCGATCGAACTCACCCGACACCCGGCCCTCGTGCAGCACGAGAATGCGGTCGCTCATGCCAAGCACTTCGGGCAGTTCGGAAGAAATCATGACGATCGCGCCGCCGCGCGCGACTAGCTCATTCATCAGGCGGTAGACCTCAACCTTCCCACCGACGTCAATGCCCCGCGTGGGCTCATCGAACAAGAAGACCTCGGCATTGGTGTTGAGCCACTTGGCGATGACCACCTTCTGCTGGTTCCCACCGCTCAGGTACATGAGCCAACGGTCCAGATTCGGCGTGGTGATATTGAGGGAAGAGACGAAGCCCTGCGAGCGCTGCGCTTCACCGGAGATGTCGAGCAGCCCGAACCGAGAAAACCGCCCGAGCGCGCTCAGCGTGATGTTCTCGCGCACCGACAAACACGCCAGAATGCCATGCCGCTTTCGATCCTCGGGGACGAGCGCGATGCCGCTCGCAATGGCATCGGCGGGCGCGCTCACCGTCAGCGGCGTCCCGCGAAGGAAGAGGCGACCGCTGTCGAACGGGTCGGCCCCAAAAATGGCACGCGCCAGCTCGGTGCGTCCCGAGCCGACGAGACCGGCGATGCCGAGAATCTCGCCTCGACGGACGCAAAAGTGAATGTCGTGGAGGACGCCCTTGCGCGTGAGTCCCTCGACGCGCAGCAATTCCTCACCCGGCTCCATCGCGACCTTCGGAAACTTGTCCTTGAGGTCCCGGCCCACCATCAGCCGAATCATCTCGTCGATCTCGGTGGACGCCACCGGCACCGTCGCCACGAACGCGCCGTCGCGCAGCACGGTGGCGCGGTCGCCGAGGGCCTTCACTTCGTCGAGACGGTGCGAGATGTAGACGATGGCCACGCCGCCCGCCTTGAGACCTCGAATGATGTCGAAGAGACGTGCGATTTCCCGAGAGGTCAGGGCCGCCGTCGGCTCGTCCATGATGATGAGCTTGGCATCGAGCGACAGCGCCTTGGCGATCTCCACCGTCTGCTGCTGCGCCACGCCCAGCGTCTTGACGGTCACGTCAGGGTCGATGTTCGGGTCGAGCATGGCGAGCACGTCGCGAGTCTTGCTTCGCAGCGCCGAGCGATCGACGATGCCGAGCACCGAAACACTCATCGGCTCGCGTCCCAGGAACACGTTCTCGGCCACCGTCATATCGGGGGCCAGGTTGAACTCCTGATAGATCGTGCTGATACCAAGGGCCTGCGCATGCTGAGGATTGCGAATTCGGATCGGTTGCCCGTTGAGGAACATCTCACCGGCGTCGGGTGGATAGACACCCGCGATGGTCTTGGTGAGCGTCGACTTGCCGGCCCCGTTCTCGCCGAGCAGCATGTGCACTTCGCCCGCGCGCACGTCGAAGCTCACGCCGTCGAGCGCGAGCACACCCGGGAATCGCTTGACGATCCCGCGCAGCTCGAGGAGTGGGTTCGAGTCGCTCAGACGGGAACCAGGGCAAGCCGCC